>Ga0123337_10001591_pt1 | contig 28633 bp, 23 predicted proteins | sample frozenSSSSmetaG_FD_89792 | JGI IMG/M metagenome (GOLD analysis project Ga0123337, IMG submission 89792) | Glacier valley bacterial and archeal communities from Borup Fiord, Nunavut, Canada, to study Microbial Dark Matter (Phase II) -... | ecosystem: Environmental > Aquatic > Freshwater > Ice >...
AGAAACTCCCTGCCGATTACCGCAACCGGATCGTGTCGGCAGAAAAGGTGGCCGTGGGCTGGCTCGAAACCCGGACGGAGAAAGAGATGACGCTCTACCCGATGATCTGCCGGTTGTCGCACGAGATTATTCAGGAGGGCTTTTCGGAAGCGGTTATCCAGCCCGGCGTTACCACCACCGACGACGTGGTGTGGTGGTTCCGGCAGCGCATTACCAACCTTGGCCTCGATACCTGGTTTCACCCCACCGTTGATGTACAACGCGCCGACCAGAATGACTTCGACCATTTACGTACATTCTCCAAGCGACCCGATCAGCAGGTAATCATGCCCGGCGATTTGATCCACGTCGATTTCGGCATTACGTACCTGCGGCTCAATACCGATCAGCAACAACACGCCTACATCCTGCGCCCCGGCGAAACCGACGTACCACCCGCCATCAAAGCAGCTTTTAAACAGGGGAACCGGTTGCAGGAAATCCTGACCGAGCAGTTTGTGGCCGGAAAAACGGGCAACCAGATTCTGCGGGCCGCCCTACAACAGGCCGAAGTCGAAGGCATTAAGGGCACGATTTACACCCACCCCATCGGCGTTCACGGCCATGCCGCCGGGCCAACCATCGGTATGTGGGATCAGCAGAAGGGCGTGGCCGGTTCGGGCGATTATCCGCTGTTGGCCAACACCGCTTATTCCATCGAACTCAACGCGGCTGTTGACCTGCCCGACTGGAAAAAAACCATCCGCATCATGCTGGAAGAAGACGGTTTTTTCGACGGAAAGACATTCCGCTACATCGACGGTCGGCAAACCGAGATTTACACCATTCCCCGCCAGTTAGGCTACGTCCGATAAAACGAAATCGACGCAATTCGCGCGAATTTTGCCGATTGAAACCTCCATGCTTCTACTCGTGTTTCCGAACTGTAGGTGACTTTGTTGTAAACGACTTACGCCATGAAAAAGCAACCAATACATCCGGTTATACAACAGATGATGGACGATAAGGCCCGGATCGAGAAAAAGCTTCGGGCGGGTAAACCACTCAAAGAAATAGGCATCAAAATTGTCTCTCCTCTCGCCGTACCCGCTCCGTCTGCAACATGACGGCTCGTACCACTTTGTTACAAAAGACCGAAGCCGCTACGTAATCTATCTGACAGACGGGTCTGCTTACGTGCCAAACGCCCCGTTCAGCAATGGGGTTGTCATGCTTGGATTCTATCCCGACTCCGTCGGTACTCCGCGACCTGACGAGCGGATTAGCCTGACCATAGTTCACGCAATCCGACTGTTTTTTCAGGCCAACCCAACCCAAATCATAGTTTACGTGTGCGACTCGTCCGATGGTCGCCAACGGAGTCGCATGCGCTTATTCACAAACTGGTTTGGGCATGGCGAGGAAAACCTGACACACATTACGCACGAGCACAGCGATGCTGATTTCACGCATTACGCTGGCTTATTGATTCAGAATGACAATCCCTGGCATACAGAAGTACTTGACCGGGCAGCGCAATTTGTTCGTGAGAAATTCGGTGAATAAGCTTTCACAGCACCCGTCGCCAGTTGTCCAGCAGTACCGCCGTGGCAATGCCTACGTTGAGCGATTCGGCGTCGCCGTAGCGGGGGATAGTGACGCGCTGCGTAACAAACGGCGCAACCTCCGGGCCGATGCCGTTCGATTCGTTGCCCATGACCAGATAACCACCCGGTGCAAACGGCAGTATGTGCACATCGGCCCCGTCCAGAAACGCACCATAGACCGGCATACTCCTGCCCAATGCGTTTGCTGTTTCGCGCAGGAATCCGGCCACATCGCCATACCACCACGCCACCCGCGTAAACGAGCCTTTGCTGGCCGAAATCACTTTGGGGTTGTACACGTCGGCAGTGGTGTCGGAGCAGAGAATCTTGCGGACGCCGTACCAGTCGGCAATGCGCAGGATGGTGCCGAGGTTACCGGGGTCGCGCACGTCGTCGAGAATCAGCGCGATTTCGCCGGAGTTAGCGACTAACGGGCGGTTCTCTTTCGTTTTCACCACGGCAAGGGCCGCGTTGTTGCTGTCGAGCGTACCGGCGCGGGTAAGATCGGTTGCCGACACGATTTCGACGGGTGTTCGTTGGTGGTCTGTCAGGTGGGCGTTTTCTTTGTAGAATACTTCGGTAGCCACGATTAGCTCAACGGCAAAATCGGATTGCAGCACTTCCTGTACGCTCTTGGCTCCTTCGACCAAAAACGCCTTGTGCTGTTGCCGGTATTTCTTCTGATGCAGCGACCGAATATAGCTGGCCTGATTTTTTGATAACATGACAATGATGTATGATATAGGATGTATCGGTACGCCGAAGCGGATATATGACAGGCTTCGCAGCTTTACATCCGCTTCGACGTACCGATGCATCCGCTTCGGCGTACCGATCCCTCATATAGTAACCAGATACGTTGCGTTCTTCACACTGCTGACGCTCAGTTCCTGCCTGAGCACCAAACAGCTGGAGGGCAATAAATACCTGCTGACGGCACAGAATGTACGGGGTAGCCGAAGCATTCCTACCGATGAACTCGAAAGCCTGATTCCGCAAAAACCTAACCGGCGCGTATTGGGGTTACCCATTACGCCCCCACTCTGGCTCTACCGGCTCGGCCAGCAAAGCTATAACCGGGAAGCCGCCATTCGGAGTTTAGCCGAAAAAACGACTGAATTTGATAGTCTCAGCAACCAACTCACCGACTCAGCCAACGTTACCGGCGATACCGACGCCCGGCTCCGCACACTAAACCGACGCTACGGACGTCAACTGAATCGCCTGCGGCTGCGGGCCGAACAGGGTAACTGGCTCATGCGCAGCCTTGGTGAGCCGCCCAGCTATTTTTCTGAAGCCGACGCCCGCGCCAACGCCGTTAAAATACGTGAGTACGTAGCCAATAAAGGGTTTCTTAATGCGCAGACTATCTACCGACTTGACACGCTGCTTCAGCGGCAAATCCGGGTTAACTACCTGATTACCGAAAACGAACCGTTCTATATCCGCAGCGTTGACTACGAAATAGCCGACCCTCGCGTTGACTCCATCGTACGGCAGTCGCTCACTAATTCAGTGCTGCGTACCGGTACCCGCTTCGCCATTGATAACTTAGCCGCCGAACGTATCCGTATCGAATCGCTGCTGCGCGACCGGGGCTACTACGGCTTTTCGCGGCAGTACGTCCGGGCTACCGACGTGGATACCACGCGACGATTTATGCGGGTGCCGGGGCAGGATTCACTCCAGCGCAGTCTCGATTTGTACGTGCAGATTCTGAACCCGCCGGGCAAGTCGGCACACCCGGTCTATACCTTCGGGGGCGTTACGGTCCGCGTTGATGGTAACCCGGACGCGGGCGTCGGCGGTCCGGTTCCGGCATCCGTTAGCCTGAATGATACCACCCGCCGAAACGGCATTGCCTACCTGCTCAACGGGCGCGACATCTCGACCCGGCTTTTGGACAGTAAAATCCGAATGCGGCCCGGTACGCTCTACAGTCAGTTTGATTACCGCGATACGCAACGGCAGTTATTTCTGCTGAATCAGTTCAAATTCGTGAATGTCAACTTTACCGATACCACCAATCGACGGCTACAGACGCTGATTACAACGTCACCATTAGACAAGTACGAATACACGTTTGAGGGAGGCTTATTTGTGCTATACCAGAACCAAAGCAGCTACCCTGGCCCGTTTGCCAACCTGACCTTCCGGGTACGCAACCTGTTTGGCGGGCTGGAAACCCTCGAAACCAGTGTGCGGTATGGCTTTGAGTATCAGACGGGTTTCAATACGAATACGTCAACTATTGCGTACCGGGCTACTGAAATTGGCGTAACAACGTCGCTCATTTTTCCGCAAATCCTGTTCCCGGGCCAGCTCCGATTCCGGTTCAGTCCGTACGCTCCACGTACGCAGGTCAGTCTGGGCTTTACCAATACCCGCCGACCCGATTTTCAGCGGTCATTGTTGCGGGCTACGATGGCCTACAACTGGCAGACCAGTCCAGCAAAGCAGTTTAGTTTCCTGATTGCTGACATTAACCTGATTAATGCGGGCAGTGGCTTTAACCCAGACATCAGCCAGCAGTTTCAAGACTCGCTCAACTCCGATCAGGGAAGGGGCGGCACGTTGTTCCGGAGCTTTCGGCGGTCGTTTGCATCGGGGGTTAGCATGGCCTACACGTACAATACCAACGTAGTCGGGCAAAATCGACGCGCTAATTTCCTACGGGCGGTAGCAGAGTCGGGCGGTACAACGCTGAACTTGTTTTCGAGTCAGCAATTGCAGCGGCTTTTCAACCCGCAGGGTACCGACAGCACGGGCCTACAATACTACAAATACCTCCGGTTTTCGGTTGATTATCGGCACTACATTCCGTTGCGGCCCCATACTACGCTGGCGTTCCGGGTCAACACGGGTCTGGTCTATGGCTATGGGCCTAACGGTGGTCCGGCCCCCTACGAAAAACTGTTTTTTGCTGGGGGCAGCAACAGCATCCGGGCATGGTTGCCGCGCCGATTAGGCCCAGGTGCCCAGACACCGTCTCTGACTACCGACCCTAACCGGGCGGGGCAATTTCTGTACACCTTCGAGCGACCGGGCGATATACTCATAGAGAGTTCTGCCGAGTTGCGCGGACGGCTCTTTAAACTGGTGGCTGATGTGGATGGAGCCATCTTCATCGACGCAGGTAACGTCTGGCAATTAGCGGGTAACACAGTATCGCCCGAAAGTGTGTTCCGGTTCAATTCGTTTGTGCCGCAGATTGCGGTGGGTACGGGCGTGGGGCTACGGCTTAACTTCTCGTTTTTCATCATCCGCTTCGACGGGGGCATCAAAGTCTGGGACCCCGCCCGGCGGTACGTCAACAGCGAGGGTATGGCCGTTGACGACCGGTTTATCCTGCCCCAGTTCTCGCTCCGTAAACTCTCCAAAGGCCCCAACCCGCTGGTTATCAATTTTGGGATCGGCTATCCGTTTTAAGAGCAGTTATTACGTAGAGATTCACAAAGAGAAAAAGAGATTCACAGAGAAAATATGGGTTTAGTCAGGTAGCAGAGCCGTAGGATACAAATTCGATTAACCAATTTTAACGGACTTTTTCTGCCAAAATGACAGGTTACCCCGTCGTTTCTTCGTAAATTTGACGCTTTATCGGTCAATCTGCTAACCGACCATCTTTTATGACGCTTATCTCTGAATTGACGATTCTCCAACCGGCTGATAAAGAAGACCTCGACCTGCCCCGCACGCTGGAAGACGAACGGACCACCGGTAAAAAACGGCTCTATATCGAAAGCTACGGTTGCCAGATGAACTTCGCCGACAGCGAGATTGTGGCCGCTGTGATGCGCAACGCCGGTTTTGCCACCACATCAGCCGCCGAAGATGCCGACGTAATATTTCTCAATACCTGCGCCATCCGCGAGAACGCTGAGCAGAAAGTACGCAACCGGCTCAAGCACCTCACCGGCCTGAAACGTAACAAACCCGGACTCCTCGTCGGGTTGCTCGGCTGCATGGCCGAACGGCTCAAAACCAGGCTCCTCGAAGAAGAAAAAGTGGTGGACATCGTGGCCGGTCCCGATGCCTACCGCGATATTCCGAAGCTGGTAGAAGAAGCCGAATCGGGCCAAAAAGCGGTAAACGTATTTCTCTCCCGCGAGGAAACCTATGCCGACATTGCGCCCATCCGGCTAAACTCCAACGGCGTTACGGCCTTTGTATCCATCATGCGCGGCTGCGACAATATGTGCAGTTTCTGCGTAGTCCCCTTCACACGGGGCCGCGAACGCTCCCGCGACCCGCACAGTATCATTCGTGAGTGCGAGCAGCTTTTTGCCGACGGCTACCGCGAGGTAACGTTGCTGGGGCAGAACGTGGATTCGTATAAGTGGACCCCCGACCCCTCTCCGGTGGGGAGCGGAGAAATGCTCGCGTCAGTCACCCCCCTCGCTACCGGAGAGGGGTCGGGGCGCCCCGCCGTATCGGTGGGGTTCGCCAACCTGCTTGAACTGGTGGCGCAGATTCATCCCGATTTGCGGGTTCGGTTCAGCACGTCGCACCCCAAAGACATTACCGACGACGTCCTGTACGCCATGAAACGGCACGATAACGTCTGCAACTACATTCACCTACCGGCCCAAAGCGGCAACAGCCGGGTGCTGAAACTGATGAACCGGACCTACGACCGGGCCTGGTACATCGGCAAGATTGATCGCATCCGCGAGATCCTGGGCGACGACTGCGGTATCTCGACCGACATGATTTCGGGTTTCTGCACCGAAACGGAAAACGAACACCAGGAGTCGCTGTCGCTGATGGACTACGTAAAGTATGATTACGCCTACATGTTTGCCTACTCCGAGCGGCCCGGTACGCTGGCGGCCAAAAAATACACCGACGACATCCCGGAAGACGTAAAAAAACGGCGGCTGAACGAAATCATCAGTCGGCAGTTAGAACACTCATCGGCCCGTAACCAGCGCCACATTGGTCAGGTGCAGCGTGTGCTGATTGAAGGATCGTCCAAACGCTCCGACGCTGATTTGAGTGGCCGCAATGACCAGAACAAAATGGTGGTTTTTCCGGCGGGCAATCACCAGAAAGGTCAGTACGTCAATGTGTTGGTGACCGAATGCAGTTCGGCCACGCTGCGGGGGAAAATAATCAGTGAACAGGTATCAGTGAACAGTGAACAGTTGGCTGACGCAAGCGAGCCAGACCCGCTTCGCTACTGATAACTGGTTACTGTTAACGGACAACGGAACATGAACAATCAGGAGATACAATCTATAAAGCAGCGGTTCGGGATTATTGGCAGTTCGCCGGGGCTAAACTACGCCATAAACGTGGCCATGCAGGTAGCGGCTACCGACCTGACGGTGCTGATAACGGGCGAAAGCGGCAGCGGTAAGGAGTCGTTCTCCAAGATTATCCATAGCCTGAGCAGCCGCAAACACGGGCAGTTTATTGCCATCAACTGCGGAGCCATTCCCGAAGGCACCATAGATTCTGAGCTGTTTGGCCACGAGAAAGGCTCGTTTACCGGTGCCCTCGACGCCCGCAAGGGGTATTTTGAAACCACGAACGGCGGCACTATTTTCCTGGACGAGATTGGCGAAATGCCCATCGGTACGCAGGCGAGGCTGTTGCGGGTGCTGGAAAACGGCGAGTTTATCCGGGTCGGTTCATCCAAAACGCAGAAAACCGAGGTGCGCGTGGTAGCCGCCACCAACGCCAACCTGATGGACGCCGTGGAGAAAGGCAAATTCCGCGAAGACCTCTACTACCGGCTCAACACTGTACCCATTTACGTGCCGCCCCTGCGCGAACGCGGCACCGACATTGAACTGCTGTTCAGAAAGTTCACGACCGATTTTGCCGAACGCTACCGCATCGAGCCGCTGCAACTAACCGAAGCCGCCAAACGGATGCTGACGAGTTATCCGTTTCCGGGCAATATCCGGCAGCTCAAGAACATGGCTGAGCAGATTTCCATTCTGGAATCGGAGCGGAACGAACCCATCGAAGCCGATGTACTGGCCAAATACCTCCCGCAAAATCAACGGCAGCCGAGTCAAAGTCTGGCGCTGCTCGGCGGGGGGCAGGCGGGTGAGAGCTTTTCGGAGCGCGACCTGCTGTACAAGGTGCTGTTCGACATGCGCCGGGATATGAACGATTTGAAACGGCTCGTGCGCGACGTACTCGGCAACGGACACGACGGCCGGCAGATTCTGCATAACAACCGCGACCTGTTCGATTCCATCCAGCCCGGCGTGGATTCGCCCGAAGCCGACCACACTGCCGAAGCCACCCGCTACCTGCCTGCCCCCGTTACGCCCCCCCGCCCGGACTGGGACCGGAACGACTTTAACGGGTCTGATCGCAGCGTGCCGCCCGTGGAGAACTACGGCCACCACCCACCCGTGCAGTATTTCGATGATACCGATGCCGACATCAACGACGTTACGGTAGAGGACGTGGCCCACGAAACCGAAGACGACGAATCGCTCTCGCTGGAGCGGCAGGAGAAAGAAATGATTCGGCGGGCACTCCGGCGCAATAACAACAAGCGTAAGTACGCGGCTCAGGCCCTCGGCATTTCGGAACGGACACTCTATCGCAAAATCAAACAGTATGAACTCGACGAAGAGTAAATTCCAGTTATCAGTTATCAATTACCGGTTATCAGTTCAGCCTCTGAGACAGTGGGCCTATGTACTGATAACGGTTACCTGTTTACTGCTAACTGCCACCTCCTGCGGTATCTATTCCTTCACCGGAACCACGCTTTCGCCGGATATCAAAACCGTAACGGTCAATAACTTCACGCTGGCTACGGCGGGCGGACCGGCCAACCTGCCGCTGACGTTCAACGAGAAACTGAAAGAATACTACCAGCGATACACCAACCTGAAAGTGATACCCAACAACGGCGATATGCTGCTGGAGGGCAACATTACGGGCTACGATCTACTGGCCATTGCACCCACCGCTTCCGATCAGGCGGGCGTGAACCGGCTGCAAATCACAATCCTGGTGCGCTTTTACAACAATAAGGACGAGACCAAGAATTTTGAGCAGTCGTTCTCATTCTACCAGGATTTTCCACAGAGTCAGACGCTGAGCCAGAACGAAGCGCGGCTGGTACCTAAAATTCTCGACCAGATTGTTCTGGACATTTTCAACAAAACTGCCGCCGACTGGTGATTTCAGTGACCAGTGCAGTTATCAGTGCCTCCAGGCAACTCATTCACTGCTAACTGGTCACTGATAACTGGTCACTGATAACTGATAACTGCGAATGACCATTGCTATCATGCAACCTTATCTTCTACCGTACATCGGGTATTTACAACTGATGGACGCGGTAGACACCTTTATCCTGTACGACGACGTAGCCTTCATAAATCGAGGCTGGATTAACCGAAACCGGCTGCTGATTAACGGGCAGGAACACCTCTTTACCGTACCCCTGCGCGACGCCAGCCAGAACAAACGTATCAACGAAGTGCACCTGGCCGACGATCCCAAATGGCGCGGCAAGCTGCTCAAAACCATCGAACAGGGCTACCGCAAAGCACCCAATTACGCAACGGTTATGCCCCTGACCGAAAAAATAATCAATTTTGCGACCGACTCCATCGCCGATTTATGCTGTAATAGTCTCGTTGAACTGAATCAGTATCTGGGCATCAACACCCGGCTGGTTGCCTCCTCAACGATTTATAACAACAGCGACCTGAAAGCACAGGAACGGATTATGGACATTTGTCGGCAGGAAAACGCCACGCGGTACATTAACCCCATTGGCGGACAGGAACTGTATAACAAAGCGGCTTTTGCCGGGCAGGGACTCACTCTGAATTTCATGCAATCCAAAGCCGTACCCTATCCACAAATGAAACAACCCGATTTTATTCCCTGGCTCTCCGTCCTCGACGTGCTGATGAACAACGACGTACCGGCCACACGGGCCATGCTGGGGGAGTACGAGTTAGTGTAATTTTGAATGACTGAATGATAGAATCATAGAATAGTTGCTGACGCAAGTGGACTGGCGCCGGAGATATTCACTCATTCTATCATTCACAATTCACTCATTAAAAATATGGCAAAAATTGTAATTTTCGGGGTGATGGACACGGCTGAACTGGCCCATTTCTACCTCACCCACGACTCCGAACATGACGTAGCGGCCTTTACCGTCAGCCGCGATTATCTAAAAGACGCCCAATTTCACGGCCTGCCGGTGGTGGCGTTCGAGGACGTCGAGACGATTTATCCTCCGCAGGAGTACCACTTCTTCGCACCGATGACGGGCCGGGGCATGAACAAAAATCGTGAACGGATTTATCTCGAAGCCAAGGCCAAAGGGTATTCGTTTATCTCTTACGTCAGTTCCAAAGCCACGATGTTCGGCAACGAGATTGGCGAGAACTGCTTCATTCTCGAAGACAACACCATCCAGCCGTTTACTACCATTGGCAACAACGTAGTACTCTGGAGTGGCAACCACATTGGCCACCACGGACAGATTAAAGACCACGTCTTTTTTACCTCCCACGTAGTCATGTCGGGCCACTGCATTATTGAACCCTACTGCTTCTTTGGCGTCAACAGCACCATCCGCGATTTTCTGCACATTGCCACCGGTACGCTGGTGGGTATGGCGTCGGCCATCTACAAAGACACCGACGAGTGGGGCCTGTACATCGGTAACCCCGCCAAAAAACTCCCCAAACCCAGTTACGAAGCGTATTGAAAACAATTCTTTTCATTGGCCATGATGCCAACCGGGCGGGGGCGCAGCTTGTCCTGCTAAACCTGATGCGGCTACTCAAGGCAGAGGGCTATCAGATGCGGCTGTTGCTGGGCGAAGGCGGGCCACTACTAAATGAGTACCGGGCTATCTGCCCCGTTACGCTATGGCCGTCGCCCAGCCCGTATGTAGTCAACGCCGTTGCTGACAAAGTGCTTTGGAAACTCGGCCTGTGGCAATCCAGACACGACCGCCAAACTACCAGATACTGGCAGCAAATGCAGGCCGGGCTGGGGCTGGATACCGTCGATCTGGTGTTTGTCAATACCGTGACCAGCAGCCGCTGGTTTTGCCAACTGGATATTCCTGCCAAAACACCCGTTGTTACGTTCGTGCATGAACTGGCCATGTCGGTCAGAATCTACACGCAGCCCGACGAACTGGCGCAGCTACTGGCACGAACCAACCGGCTGCTGGCCGTGTCGGCCTTTACGGCGCAGTATTACGAAACGGTACACGGTATTGACCCGGCAAAAATCACGCAGTTTACCCTGATCGACGTATCCTTGCTGGAGGATGGAATCATCCGGACAAAGGCATCTAACGTACCACTGGCTATTGATTTACCTGCTGATGCGCTGATTGTGGGCGGCTGCGGCAATGCCGAATGGCGCAAAGGAACCGACCTTTTCGTGACGATGGCCCGGCAGATCATTGGCCCGGCCAACACTGATGGCACGTTTACCAACACTATCCATTTTGTATGGGTGGGAATTCCACCCGGTACCCTGCGCAACGATCTGCTGCTCGACATTGATAAAGCGGGACTGACGGGTCGCGTTCACCTGATTGCACCCACGCCCGACGTACTGCAATACATGCGCCGGTTCAATGTATTCATGCTCTGCTCGCGCGAGGACCCGTATCCGCTGGTCGTGTTTGAAGCTGGTTTGTGCAACGTGCCGGTGGTAGCCTTTGCCGGAGCGGGTGGTTCGCCCGAACTAATCGGCACTGACGGGGGTATAGTAGTTTCGTACCTCGACGTGAATGCCATGAGCCGCGCCACGCTCGATTTGCTTGATCACCCCGAAAAAGCCCAAAAGATGGGTAAGCGGCTGGGTGAAAAAATCCGACAGCAACATCCCGCGCAACAAAGTGTCCATACCCTCGTAACTTTGTTCAATCAGCTAAAAACACAAGATTGAGTTATGACGTGCGTGTTATGATTTACTATTCATAACACGCACGTCGTAACTCAAAATTCAAAGAATGACCCTCGCCTTTACCATCTGTTCGGTCAACTACTTAGCGCAGGCACGTACCCTCGGCAATTCGCTTCGGCAAACGAACCCTGATGTTCGGTACGTCATTGGCCTGGTCGATAAGCTAAGCGTAGCAAACCTGCCCCCCGATCTAATGCCCGAATACGACCTGCTTGAAGTCGATCAGATTGGCATTCCTGACTTCGGGGCCATGTGCGACCGCTACGACATTACTGAGTTGAATACGGCGGTAAAGCCCTTTTACATCGACTTTCTGTACGATCAGTACCCGGATGCCACTGAGATCATTTATTTCGACCCCGACATTATTATCTTCCAGCCGCTCATAAAGCTGATTGCCGACCTACAAACGTACAGTATCGTCCTGACGCCCCACACCTGCTCACCCACTCCCGACTGGGAACGCCCCAACGAACAGCATCACCTGAACACGGGTATCTTTAACCTCGGCTTTATTGGGCTGCGTCGCGACGATACTGCCCGGCAGTTTGTAAACTGGTGGAAAGACCGGCTCGTGTATGAATGCCGCATTGACCTGTGCGCCGGTTTGTTCGTTGACCAGCAGTGGGTCAACTTTGCGCCGGTCTATCATGACAATGTGCTGATTGAACACCACCCCGGCTATAACGTAGCGTACTGGAACCTACACGAACGCGTAGCCACTACCGATAGCGCCGGTAACTGGCTGATTACAAACCTTTCCACAGCCCGGACAGAAAAACTACAGTTCTTCCATTACAGTGGCTACACCCCTTATCAACCTGATGAGGTCTCCAAATACCAGACCCGGTTTGCCTTTTCGGCAGAGACTGATTCCGGAGAAACTGAAAGGCGAATTGCCCGCCCTGATGTTCTTCCCCTGTTTGAGTTCTACCGTGAGCAGCTATTAATGAACCACAATGACCAGTATCGGACGTATCCCTGCGTGTATATTAAACCACCCGTAGTAATTCGTTACCGACGTGTGCGAAAGTTCCTCAACGCTCCGCTCCACCGACTCATTACATTATTCGAATCGTAAGAATTGTATGTCCTTACAGTCTCCTAAACCAATTCCGGCCCGTGCGCTCTGGACGTACCGATACCACAAATACCTGCACATTGTTGGTAAATTCTGGTCATACCGGCGTAAATACCGGGATCTGCGTCTGCTGAAGTCAAAAATCGGTAATCGCCCCCTCGTCGCTATTATCCTGTCTGAGCAGATGGGCGACATCATTGCCTGCGAACCCATGGCCCGCGAGGTACGCCGGCGTCATCCCAACGGGTACATTGTCTGGGTTGTGCGCAAAGCTTATGCCGACCTGGTGCGGCACCACCCCGATCTGGACGGGTACGTAATCGAGAAATGCCCCAGCGAACGCATGTTCCTGCTCAACTCGGGTATTTATGATGTGGTCTATAATATGCATATCTCGCATCGCAAGTGCAAATACTGCCCCGAGGACCCCATAAACCCCACCGCCGACCAGATTGGGCTGACCTTCGATAATTATTACGATCGGGGCGATTTGCTCTATATCTTCTCGCAGGCGGCTGGACTACCCGCCCTCACCGACGAACCTAAAATGTACATCCCGGCGGAGGTAAAACAACGGATAGGCGCCCTCAATCTGCCCCACCGCCCTATCGTGATCCACTGCCAGTCGAGCCACATCATGCGCGACTGGCCCGCCCATCACTGGAACCGGCTTGTGCAGTGGCTGCTCGACACCTATCCATACACGATTGTCGAAGTCGGCCTCACTCCCGTCGTAACGAGTAAAGACAGCCGGTTCCGTAACCTCTGCGGGCAGCTAAGTCTGCTGGAAACCGCCGAGGTGATTGGTCAGGCGGGGTTGTTTGTGGGTATCGACAGCGGCCCGGCACACATGGCTAACGCAACGGGTACGCAGGGTGTAATTCTGTTGGGGCAATTATTCGATTTTACGGATTATCTTCCTTATTCGGGCCGCTATAAACAGGGCGAAGGCGTTACCATTCTCAACGATTTTGGAAAGCCCTGCACTGAATTACCGTTCGACTGGGTTCAAACAGCCGTTGCAGAGCGCTTAGGGCAACCAAAACTCGTATGAAACACACTGAAGAGGTCAGGGTAGTTGTCGTCATTCCGGTCTATAAGCTCACCCTAACCGATCACGAGCGAATCTCTTTTGTTCAGTGTATAAACGTACTGAGCCGATACCCCATAGTGCTGGTGGCCCCCCACTCGCTCAACATTTCAGAATATCGCAAACTATACACACCTTTACGTGAGCAACGATTCAATGACAACTATTTTTCTGATATACAGGGATATAACAGACTGATGCTATCGGAAGAGTTTTACGAAGCATTTACCAGCTACGAGTATATGCTGATCCACCAGTTGGATGCATTTGTATTCAGCGACGAATTGGAGGCCTGGTGTAGGCAGGGATATGATTACATTGGAGCACCTTGGTTGCGCGACCGGGATTTTACCGACTGGCGCGATAAGCTCCTGTTCGGCATCAGGCAGCGGGTAGCTACCTGGCTCGATCTGAAAAAAGCCGATGGAGTAACCCCGCGCGAAATCATGAACCTCAATAGCGTGGGTAATGGCGGGCTGTCGCTTCGGCGTATATCGGCATTGTTGCGGGCTTTACGGAACAACCGCGCCAAACTTAATCTGTACATCGGAGCCAATCGGCATGAATATAACGAAGATGTTTTTTGGGGTATTGAAGTAAATCGTCACTGGCCTGTTCTACGTATTCCACCATACCGGAAGGCACTGCATTTTTCCATTGAGTTTTTCCCGGCCTGGGCCGTAGCACACTACAACCAGGGTAAATTACCATTTGGCTGCCATGCCTGGGACATTCATGGTACCGACTTCTGGCGACCTATTTTTGCCCGATACGGCCACCACATTTAATTCTGATACTCAACGTAGTCTGATATATATATGAACCACTCTACACACTCAACCACCTCCATTGCTCTATGCACCTTTAACGGAGCAGATTATCTCTCCACGCAATGGGCAAGTTTGCTAACACAGGAGCAATTGCCAGATGAGGTTGTCGTTTGCGACGATCAATCGACCGATGGTACCGTGGCCTTACTAGGTCATTTAGCTGCAGAGAGTCCCTTCCCGGTGCGTATTCTGGAAAACCCCGTTCGGTTGGGTTATAATAAAAACTTTGAAAAGGCGCTGTCAGAATGTACCGGCGATCTGATTTTTATCTGTGATCAGGACGATGCCTGGTTCCCCGAAAAAATAAGCACAATGGCCCGATTTATGGGTGAACGTCCTGACGTCGAAGCTGCCTTTTGCGACGCCTGGGTCACCGATGAACAGTTGCAGGAACGTCAAAGCCGATTCTGGGAATGGGTCCGGTTCGATGCGGTTACCCGTTCACGCTGGCAGTCGGGCGAGATGATGGAGGTCATGCTGGATGGCAATCGGGTTATGGGCTGTGCCACTGTACTTCGGCGCTCGTTTCTGGCCAACGCCCTACCCGTACCTGATTCCGTACCAGGCTATATTTATGACGGCTGGCTCGGCCTGGTGGGGGCGGCCCGACATTCGGTGGCGTTTATTGACGAAACGCTGCAACTCTACCGAACTCACCCCCAGCAACAGATTGGCGTGCGCGAAAGCGATGAGGTTATAGAGCGTGTTCGGCTCCGGGATAGGTTTGGACGCAATCGAGACAAAAAGCTGGCTCCCCTGCGCGAGAAACAGAGCCAGTTGGCTATCATCAACCAGTTATTGCGAAACCGACTAAACGGTAATGCTCCCGGTCTGGATTCGCTGAGACGGCGTTTATCCCATTTTACCATGCGCAGCTGTCTGCCACATAATCGATACCGGCGCATTGGCCCGGTACTGGCCAGTCTGCGTGAAGGCAATTACCAGCGCTACGCCGATGCATCGGCCAACTGGTATGCGCCCTACCTGGCCGCGCTGGGTGATATTTTCGAATAAAAAAAACCGCTTGTGCTTCTTACCCTCTGTACCATACATCAGCTACCGCAGGCGTTTGCTCTTGCCAGCAGTTTCTGTCAGAATAATTCGGCATCCAACACCACGACCCATACCGTATTGATTGGTCTTGCCGACAATCCCGATCATTTACCCAACGGTTTTGTATCGCCCTATCCCCTGCTCTTTCTACGCGATATTCTCCCGGCCAGCCAGTTAGCTACCCTTTCGGGTCAGTACACGCCCGTTGAGTTTGTAGCCGCCTGCAAACCCCTGTTTGTTGCTGAAGCCCTCCGCCGATACCCGCTGATCAATCAGTTTGTTTATGCAGATCCGGCCATTCTCTTCTGTGCCGACACGACCCCTATCTTCTCAGCGTTATCGTCGGCCAACATCCTGCTGACGCCCCACCTCACCCACTCGCCCGTTACGGGATCAGTATCCGGCAAGTCGGGAGATACCCTACTACGACCCGACCGAACGCGGCCCGACCGAACGCGGCCCGACCGAACGCGGCCCGACCAAAAGTATTTGCAAAACGTGGGGCTGTACAGCAGTGATTTTATGGCCTTCCGGCGTTCAGACGAGACCCACCGGATGCTGGACTGGTGGCAGGATCGCGTCATAGAACGCGCTTTCATTAACTTTTGCGACGGTCTGTGTCTGGATCAGATCTGGCTTATGCACGTACCAGTCTTTTTTCGGGAGGTGGTTACCGTCAGGAATCCGGGCTGGCACGTGGCCCTCTGGAACCTCTTTGAACGGCAGTTGCAGCAAACCAAAACCGGCTGGTACGTACATGATACCGGCGCTGCCGCTCAACCACTTTTGTTCATCAATACCAAAGGTCTTCTCAACGCGGACGAGGGCCTTTTTACCCAGCTCGATCAGCCCGCCATCCGGCAACGCTCCGGGGTTGAGCCATTGATACAGCACTACCGAAGCACCCTGACCGGTGGGCAAGTGAACCGGCTGACTACAGTGGCTCCGGAATATGGAAGTCAGCCCATGCCCGTATTTTTGCGGGGCTGGCGGCAGCAGATTGTGCAGTCGCTGCGGGCTGCAGCGAGCTTCGTCGACCGGGTATCGTTGCCTTCTATTCCGTAGGTCAGTAGGCTTGACCAACGACTCTGATCACGGATATGTTAAAAAAAATGACGAGTTTTGTGGCTCAAATTCTGAGAAAAATACAAACCCGACGGTCGGGAATTATCCAGCCATGAACGTACTTTTCGATCATCAGGCCTTTACCGGTACGACGTACGGTGGCGTATCGCGCTACTTTTTCGATCTCATGCGGTCATTTGTCGATATGCCCGGCATTACGTTCGATCTGTCGCTGCGGTTATCCAACAACGAATACCTCAATCAGTCGTCGCTGAGCAAACACATACGCTATCCTGCCTTTGCTGCTTCGGCCAACGTGAACCTGGTAGCTTCGCAGTTAAATCGACTGAGCAGTCTTCAAAAAATCCGGGCGGGCCGGTACGATGTCTTTCACCCGACGTATTACCATCGTTATTTTCTGGACGCTATGGGTGGAAAACCGTTCGTCACTACGTTTTACGACGCCACGAGTGAACGCTACGCCGGCCAATATCCGCACGTTTTTGGCGGTCACTACGAGACCCGAAAAGCTGTTTTGCAACAGGCTACGCGCATTATTGCTATCTCGGAATTCTCCAAAGAAGAGCTACTACACTACTTCCCGGTCGAACCCGATAAGGTTGAGGTTATTCACCTCAGCACCTCACTGGGGGAGCTAATACCAGCTGCTACGGCCATGACCGCACCGCTGGCCGCATCCTATCTCCTTTACGTGGGCAAGCGCGATTTTTATAAGAATTTTGAAGGTTTTCTTCGGGCCATTCAGCCCGTACTGCATCAACATCCCGATCTGCACCTTGTTTGCGCCGGTGGGGGTGCATTTAGTACCGATGAGCAGGCGTTATTCCACACGTTGGGTCTGCATCAGCGCGTTCAATATCGACCTATTACCGACGTAAGTCTGCTAAATCTATACCAGTATGCCCAGGCGTTTGTGTTCCCGTCGCTGAACGAAGGGTTCGGCATACCCGTTCTGGAGGCTTTTGCGGCTGGATGTCCGGCAGTGCTCAGCAACCGCAGTTCGCTGCCGGAAGTAGGAGCCGATGCCGCCGTTTATTTCGACCCGGAAGATAACGATTCGATGGCCGGAGCCGTGGAGCGTGTCCTGACCGACAACGATTTACGTGATGAATTACGCCGGAAAGGAACCGAACGGCTTCTGCACTTCTCGCGCGAAAAAACGGCTCAAAAAACCCTGAATCTTTATCAATCTGTCTGCTAAAGGCATGTCAAAAGCCAACCTGTCACTCCGTTCGTTTGTTACCCGGCCCTACCAGCCGATAGCAGCACCAACAACCAATCAGCGTTATCCGAAACTAACCGTTGTTACGCCTTCGTTCAACCAGGTCGAGTATCTGGAACGAACCATCCTGAGCGTACTTAACCAGCAATACCCCAATCTCGAATATTTTATCATGGACGGCGGCTCGACCGACGGCAGCGTTGAGCTGATCAAACAGTACGAGCCGTATCTGGCCGGCTGGGTGAGTGAAAAAGATCAGGGCCAGACCGACGCCATTAACAAAGGATTTCAACGGGCTACCGGCGACTACGTAGCGTTTCAGAACTCCGACGACGTTTTTACGCCCGATGCCTTTGCCAACATGGCCGCTGCCTGGCGCAGACATCCCGATACCGACGTTTTTTTCGGCGACATGTATATCATTGACGAACAGGACGTTATTCTGGAAGAGTTACGTACGCTGCCGTTCTGCGCCGAGTGCCAGATTTACGAGGGTATGCAAGTCTTTAACCAGTCGTTATTTATCCGGCGCAGCCTGTTGCAGGAAACGGGGCTGCTCGACGAGTCATTGCGGTTCGTAATCGATTATGAAATCATTGCCCGGCTGGGCGTGCAGGCGGGCGTAACCTTCCGGAGGGTCGATAACTTCTGGGGCGGTTTTCGACTACAGCCCGCTGCCAAATCGTCAACCATTCAAAATGTAGGTGTGTCGGAACATAAACAGATCATGGATAAGTACAGTCCTATGCTGACCAGCCGGTGGGGCGAACGCGCCTGGAAAACCTACTGCCGGGTGCGCAAGTTAGTTGCCTTTGCGTTCATGGGTGAGTGGGGGTACATACGCCATCGGTTTCGGCTAAGCCGATCACGGAAATAAGGCAATTCTTACTGTATGAAAACGTTTTTTCGATTTTTAGAGGACATCAACTACATGCGGATGGTCGTGGGTATCTGCATTCTGGTGGATGGTTACCCAATCATTTTCTTCTTTCGGGAAACGCTTGGCCTCGCCCCGGGTAGCACAGTATTTACGGCGGTTGCCTTTGCGGGCGGGCTGTTGCTGATGATACCCTTCACAATATTACGCAGGTTGTACCGTCCCAACATGACCATGTTCTGGATTGGAGTGAGCTTTATAGGCCTCTGTCTCTTCTACATGTATTTCTATAATGGCGTACCAGGCTTTATAGATTATAATCGCGACCTTATCTATTATATTTATATACTTATATTTCTATTCTTACTAATCAATGTCCCTAACGAGATCATTCGGGTATTTATCCCCGCTGTTATCCTGTTCACGCTGGTATCAAACCTGGGGCTGATTTATTCGCTGATTACAAACCCGACCTGGGTAATAGGTCAGCGTGCGGTCATTACGGTAGGCGATAATGATGACGGGGCTGGTAACCCGCACGTATTTGCCCGTAACGCTGTCATGGGGTTAGTTGCCTGCACAATATGGCTGGTCCGTCCCCAAACCGGTACGCTGTTTAAGCTGTTCTGTTTTTTTTCCGCATTGATAAGCCTCGCCATATTGATATTAACCCAGACCCGGTCAGCTATTCTTGCCATGTTGATTGCGGCCAGTCTTTTCGTGTATTACAACATCCGGCCAGCACAAATCAAATCAGCAGCCAAAAGCCTTTTTAGTCCCGCTACGATCTTGATTATACTTGTCAGCATTGTAGCAATTAATCTGCTCATTGAGCGGTATTATGATGTTTACGGTGTTATATACGGCTATGTACTGAGTTTTGCCGAACGAAACTTAGAAAACATATACGCTTTTCTGGGCTTTAAGGTATCCGGGACTAACTACAAAGCTGTCCTGGACGACTCGGTGGCCAACCGTACGCTGAGCGGTGCTTTTTTTCTCAACGCCGTAGCATATCAGCCCTACATGATGATTTTTGGCTTTGGCTACAAATATGCCTATCTCGACGTACCCCTTCTGGAAGCAGCCACCAGTATGGGTCTGCTTGGCTTTTTTCTGTTCGGAGCTATCCTTGTCATGTCACTGCACTATTCGTTACGAGCTATGCGTCGTAACCCGAATCCGTTGAATACATTCCTGGCTTATTTCTACATTTATATTCTGGTAAGTGCTATATCCGGCGGTCGGCCTTATGATATAACGTTCTGGTTTCCTCTCTCGCTCATGATCCGGTTCATGGGCATTGATTATCTGTTTGCAGCTCACTTACACAACCAGCCTGTATTGGGACTTAATCCAGATGTCAGTCTAACACCACGATCAGTCAGCAACCAATCGGCCTGATACGGACGGCTATTAGGCAGTAGGGTATATGTTCCCGCAGGCGGTGCCGGTTTACTTCCTCAAAAAGCAGCAGTCATTTTGTTCACTTCATGCGTATCCTTAATATTTGTGCTTATACCTGGCAGACAGGTGGCCCCCCCAAAGTAATTTTCGATCACACCCAGATCGCGCTTGAACAGGGCCATCAGGTCGACATTCTTAGCCCTATCTCTCCTGGTGAACGACCCTATACCCTACCCGAAGGGGCCAGACTGATTCTGTGCCGCCGAACACCGGGCATCAGCCGTTTCTTTCGGGAGTTCTCGGTTGAACTCTACCAGTACCTGAAACGGCACGTCCGGGATTACGACGTTATTCACTGCCACGGACTGTGGCATTTTGGTACGTTGACCCCTTTTCTTCTCGACAAAACAGTGGCCAAGGTTGTGTCGGTGCACGGGGCACTCAATCCCAAAGTCTACGTCCATAATAAGTGGAAAAAACGATTGATGGACACCCTCGCCCAGAAGGCATTCCTGCGCCGGGCCGATCTGATCCACATTTACAGTCCCGACGAACGCGCTGACCTGTTGCGTTATCTTGGCCAGCCACACCCGAATATAGTAATCATTCCGAACGGCGTGAAAACAAGTGATTTTGACCAGTTACCCCCAAAAGGCGCGTTCCGACGAAAGTTTGGCATACCCGCTGACAAGAAACTGGTCTTATTCATGAGCCGGTTAGATCCGATAAAAGGACTTGATCTGTTGTTGCCGGGCTTTCAGGAGTACCTTCGCCAGCATCCTCAAACCATACTCGTACTGGCCGGGCCAGATGGTGGCTACGAAACCGCTGCCCGCCAGTTTATTGATCAACATCAGCTCGGCGACTCGATCCGGCTGGTTGGTATGCTGACCGGCGACGATAAGAAAGCAGCCCTTGCCGACGCGAACCTGTTTACGCTGCCATCCTATTCTGAAGGTTTTTCAATGGCTGTTCTCGAAGCGATGGCTGCCGGAACGCCCACGTTAGTATCAGACCGGGTCGGCTTTGGCGAAGCCATTCGTCAGCACGATGCCGCTGGTCTCGTCGAACTATCGGCAGAGGGTATTCGGACCGGTCTTGACGAGATGCTCGGCAATGAACAGGTAGCGCAACGACGGAGCCGAAACGCAACCAGGCTCGTGCGGGAACAGTATGATATTGACATTGTGGCTAAAAAAATGCTCGATGAGTACGCAAAAATAAGCCATATCAAACAGGCCGACTGATTCAGCCTTCAGCCTACCCTACCCCACATGCAGTTACCTCAGCTTACCTTCACCCGTTTCGTGGCGGCCTTGATCGTACTTATTTTTCACGGAGCGCGGGGTTCGTACCCCTTTACGGTATATCCGGGCCGGTACCTGATTGAATACGGCAGCGTAGCCGTTGTTTATTTTTTCATCCTGTCGGGATTTATTCTAACCATTACGTATCAGGCCGCGCTCGAACGGGCTGGCACAATTAATAAGCGTAACTTTTGGGTTGCCCGCCTGGCCCGCATTTATCCCCTGTACGCTTTTGCCCTCCTGATGACCATACTGGTTCAGGCAGTTGTATATGGCATTCCGATCAACCCGTTTGAGGTCCTGGCCAGCGGTACGTTAATGCAGAGCTGGTTTCCTGCGCTGGCCACCACCCTCAATGGGCCGGGCTGGTCACTATCCGTTGAGACTTTGTTTTACGCCCTGTTCCCGTTTCTGCTGCTGTGGCTCACAGCCCACTCCAGACGAACGCTGTTGGGGTGGCTGCTCATGGTCTGGGTGGGCGGAGTAGGTTTGTTCTATGGATTGATAAACGGGGTTGATGCAGGCACCGCAGCTACCGAAACCTACCACAACCTCATCAACTATTCGCCCTGGGTGCACCTACCCACCTTCATAAATGGCTGTATCTGCGGCCTGATTTTCTGGCGTTACATGAAGCAGCCAGTCCCGGCAACTACCCGCAACCGGCTTGGCTGGGTGATGCTATTTACTGGAACGGCAGGTATGATAGCAGCCGTTCAGAGTCAGCAGCTTATGACCTACGCCCAGGGCGGAATACTTTCGCCGATTTTCGCACTTTTTATCCTCGGCCTGGCCGTACAGACAAATACAGTGCTGACTCGCCTGTTCTCGTGGCAACCGCTGGTTTACCTGGGAGAAATCAGCTACGGTCTTTACATTTTACAGATGCCCGTTGTTCGGCTATTGAAAAAGGTTGACCTACTGGCTCTCGGCAATTCTATATGGCGCGACCTGTTCACCTTTGCAGCGTTGTTCATCATAACTGTTATCTGTTACCACATCATTGAACGACCGGCACAGGCGTTTATCCGCCGGCAGTGGTCCGTTCGCCCTATCAGGTCCAGGTCACAAAATCCTGTCTGAATTACGTCCATCTTTACTGATTGCCCGCCCAGTACACTAACCACGATGCTGCCATTGCCGCGCCATGAACGTTCTTATTCTACATAACACCTACTGGACGCACTACAAGGCCGCCATCCATTCTGAGATGTACCGGCAGATTCAGGCGAGGAACCTGCCCATAAATCTGCTGGTAGCGCATCTGGCCGAGACCGAGCGCTCACGCGCTAAGCTGGGCCTGCCCGACCCCAAACTGCACCAGTATCCGCACGAAGTTCTGCACAAAGGCTTTGTGGAAGAGTTTAGCCTGAAAGATCGCACTGTGGCTTTATTTAGACTGATGCGCCGGTTCAGGCCTGATGTGGTTGTAACGCCCGGCTATTTTGACCCGGCAGTTGTCCTGCTGGCAGCCTGGTGCCGGTTTCGGGGCATCCGGCTCATCATGGCCATCGACTCGACCGAGAGCGACCATCAGCGGCAGGACTGGCGCGAAACGCTTAAACGCCGTATTATTAGTCTGGCCGACGGCTTTTTCTGCTACGGTACCCTGTCGGCCAACTACATGCTCAGGCTCGGTGCGCGGCCTGACCAGATTCTGCTCCGGCGCAACGCCATCGATAACTCAACCGTCCGTCGGTTATGGGAGCAGGCACGCCCAAATCGGGCAACCGCGCTGACTGACCTGCAGCTACCTGCCCATAATTTGATCTACGTGGGTCGGCTCATTGACCGGCTCAAAAACATCACAACGCTCGTCAATGCGTTCAGATCCGTTAAAATGCAGCTTCCCGAAGCAGCTGACTGGGGCTTACTGCTGGTGGGCGATGGTGAGGACAAAGATCTGATTGCCTCCATGAGTCAGGACATGCCCTACCTGCGCATTATTACTGGCCAATCGTGGCAGGACATTCCGTCTTACCTGGCCCTGAGCGATGCACTGGTACTACCCAGCTATTCGGAGCCGTGGGGGTTAGTAGTGAACGAAGCAATGGTTTGCGGGTTACCTGTGCTGGTGTCGGACCGTTGCGGCTGCGCGCCCGATCTGGTCAATCCGGGTGTCAACGGCTTTATATTTGACCCGTATCAGCCTGAACAGCTAGTTGATAACATCGCCAAACTCATTAATTATTCCTCAGCCAGGCGGGCAGGTATGGGAGAAGCCTCGGCAGAGAAGATAACGGCTTACCGTCCAGAGGCCGTAGCGGGTGAGATGCTAACGGCGTTCCTATCAATAGGAAAGAACACTCAGTAAAATCAGGTACGTAGTTAACTCGTTTATCCCGTTTACACTGGAAGTCTCCTGAACGGCTTTCTATCATATTAAAAAAATCATATTTTTGCATTCCATGCCGGTATCACTTAGGGATCAATAATGGGTCCCGGTAAGCAAAACAGCTATCAGGCGATATCAGTACATTGGCAAAACACAAAAATAGATGACCGACGTATCTGTCATTATTCTGACTTTCAACGAGGAAAAACACATTAGTCGGTGTTTGCAGAGTTTGCTGGCGTTTACGGATAAGGTATTCATCGTCGATTCGTTTTCGACCGACCGCACCGTCGAGATTGCCCGGTCTATGGGGGCAGTAGTCGTACAGAATGCCTGGGTTAACTATGCTACGCAGTTCAACTACGGCATTACCAATAACCCGTTTACGACCGACTGGGTCATGCGTATGGACGCCGACGAGTACGTCCTGCCCGAACTGACTGCTGAAATTAATCAGCGATTGCCGGGTTTGTCAGCTCAGACAGGGGGCGTTTATGTGAAACGGCGGGTCTTCTTCCTCAATCGCTGGATCAAACATGGCGGCTTTTACCCAATCTGGCTGCTCAGACTCTGGCGACGGGGCGACGGTTTTTGCGAGCAGGTCTGGCACGACGAACACATCAAGCTGACCAAAGGAGAAACCACCCGGTTTGAACACGATCTGGTAGATCATAACCTGAATAACCTGACCTGGTGGACGCAGAAGCACAATCATTACACCATTCTGGAGATGATCAATCTGCTCAACTATCGGTATCAGTTCGATCAGAATGAGAAAGTGCAGCCCCGGCTGTTTGGTACGCAGGAGCAGCGGGCTCGATACCTGAAGGAGCGGTATGCCGCCATGCCTCTGTTTACCCGCCCCATCCTGTATTTTCTGTATCGGTACTTTCTGCGGCTAGGTTTTTTAGACGGAAAACCCGGCTTTGTCTGGTGCTGCCTGCAAGCCCTCTGGTACCGCTTTCTGGTAGATGCCAAACTACTGGAAGTCCGGGTTCGGGTTGGTCAGGATCGTGACGCTATCGTTGCGTACTTTAAGAGTGAGTACGGCAAAGACCTACGTCCAGCCCCTCCTGAACCCGTCCCACAGCCCTGAATCATGAACACCAATCAGCCCACAACGCAACCCAACCCGATGGCTGGTCAAACCGATCTGTCGCGTTATACCATCGACTGGTACCGGCCCGGCCCGCGCTGGAAAGTAGTGGCCTGGTTCATTGTCAACGCGCTGTTTATAAAGTCTTACCTGCCCGTACCCGTGTCTGTCAAGGTAATGCTGCTGCGCTGGTTTGGTGCCCGTATTGGTACCGGCTGCGTAGTTAAGCCTGGCGTTAATATCAAATATCCGTGGTTACTAACAGTTGGTAATCAAGTCTGGATAGGTGAGCAGGTCTGGATAGACAACCTGAGCACGGTGACTATTGGCAACAATGTCTGTCTGTCGCAGGGGGCCATGCTGCTGACCGGAAATCATAACTACCGGCGCAGTACGTTCGATCTGACTACGCAGCAGATCACCCTTCAGGACGGCGTCTGGATCGGGGCTAAAGCCATTGTGTGTGCAGGTGTTACGTGCGGATCGCACGCGGTGCTGGCGGTTGGTTCAGTAGCTACCCAATCCATGAATGGCTACGGTATTTATCAGGGGAATCCGGCTGTTTTTGTCCGGCAACGAATCATCAGCGCGTGAAAGTATCCATCATAACGGTTGTTTATAACGGGGCAGATCATATTCGGGACTGTATTGACTCGGTACTGAATCAGACCTATACCGATGTCGAATACATCATCATCGATGGGCAATCGACAGACGGTACAGTTGATATTGTTCGCTTATATGGCACAAAAATTGCTCATTTTGTTACCGAACCCGACAAGGGTCTGTATGATGCCATGAACAAAGGTATTAGCCTGGCTACGGGTGATGTAATTGGCCTGTTGAACGCCGACGATTTTTATCGACACGAGCGGGTCATCGAGAATATGGTTCATACGCTCAAACGAACCAGCAGCGATGTTGTCTATGGAGACTTGATTTACGTTGACCGAAACAATCCGAAGCGTCTAAAACGATACTGGCATGCCGGACCATACCATACAAACGCTTTCAGATGGGGGTGGATGCCGGGCCATCCGTCGGTTTTTGCCCGGCGCACCTTATACGAGCAGTACGGCGTCTTCCGAACCGACATGAAAAGTGCTGCAGATTATGAACTGCTGTTACGGTTCATTCACAAAAACAAAGCTAAGCTGGCGTATATGAATGAAGTGACGATTGTTATGCGGGCGGGCGGAGTCAGCAACAGCAGCCTGGTCAATCGGCTACAGGCCAATCGCGACGACCGGGCGGCATGGAAACTGAACGGGTTGACACCCTACTTTTTCACGATGTGGCTTAAACCACTACGTAAAATTGGGCAGTATGTCAGCCGACCACCTAAAACCTCGTAACAAGCTGTTAATTAGACAAAAGTGCCGTTTAATAGAATTTGCCTTGCCAACTTAATTTAAGCAGTGATTTTTACATCCCCCATTCGATGGCTCGTCTCGACCCATCGAATCTACCCAATTAGCTCATACTGGCAAACGTGTGCGCATGTACAGTCAGTACAAAACGCCATTAATTGGCTACCCTTATGAACATTGATCTTTTCATAGCCTTTTTACAGCATAAACTTGCCGACGACCTCTTTACCCTGGGCCTGTACCAGTGCATCCTGTCATTTCTGGTCGCCTGTTTTGTAGCAATCGTTTCGATTCCGGTTATTATCAAAATATCAGAACTGAAATCGCTGATGGAGAAACCGGGCGAACGGCGTTCCCACACCACACCAACGCCTACGTTTGGAGGTATTGCCATTTACGCGGCCATTCTCATTGCTTACTTCCTGTGGCCCAGTATAGACCAGACCGATATCTACCGCACCAACCTTTCGGTAGCGGGTATGACGATCCTGTTTTTTATCGGCATCAAAGACGATCTGGTAGGGATTGATCCAACCAAAAAAATCCTGTTTCAGATACTGGCGGCTATTATCCTGATTTTCTTCGGTGAGCTGCGCGTCGATTATCTGTACGGTATATTTGGCATTCATCACCTCAATGAAGCCGTTAGTATTTTGCTCACCTGCTTCATTTTTATTGCCCTTACCAATGCAATCAACCTGATTGACGGGATTGACGGGCTGGCGGGCGGTATTGCCACCATTGCCAGCGTTGTCTTTGGTGGTTGGTTCTTACTGACCAACCATTTCACGATGGCCTGCTTAGCCTTTACCCTGGCCGGTGCGCTGATTGGCTTTTTGCGGTTCAACTTCTCGAAGACAAGTAAGATCTTTATGGGTAATACCGGCTCGCTCATCATTGGGTTTATGCTGGCTTTTTTTGCCGTTCGGTTCGTGAATCTCAACACATCATTCCGTTATGAGCCAACAGCTTTTTTCAACGCGCCCATCATTGCCATCGTCATTCTCATTATCCCCATCTTCGACACACTTCGGGTGTTTCTGGTCAGGATTCTGGCGGGCCGTTCCCCTTTCTCCGCTGATCGGAACCATATGCACCACATCCTGCTCGACAACGGCCTGACGCACATTCAGACTACACTGATTTTATGTGGCGTTTCGCTGGCGAACACCATACTGTTCCTGCTCCTTCACCGAAATATCAGCAATACACTATCGCTGGCTATTCTTATTGGCCTGTTTGGTGTGTATATGCTAATCAGTTTGGTATTGAAAATGCGCATTAAATTTTTGTCTACACACCCGCATCGTCGCAAGGCTGTACTTCGCCGGGAGTTACAGCGGGGCATGGTCGGCAAGGGATTAGCCGATTATTTATAGCCGCAACAAGCTATTCAGCAAGAAGGCCCGCACTGCGTAGTGCGGGCCTTCTTACGGACTGTGACCCCGAAGCAATCCCAATACCTGTTTAAAGTAAAATACTATTATGCCTCTACGTGCTGTATTGCGCGTTCCCCTGTCTGTCTAATGTGATTATGTTGTATTATTGTGGACAATGATAACCGGGGTATGTTTCAGTAATTGTTACGGTAAATGGCTACCTACTCGTTTGAGTTAAATTCCCGCCCCGCCCGCGACGGTCGGAGCGCGGTGTATTTGCGCGTGACCGAAAACCGCAGGCACCGCCGGACCAAAACGGGTATTGCTTTGAAAAAGGCGGAGTTCAACCCGAAAGCCGACTACGGCAAATGGGTCCGGTCGGCCCACCCGCGCCACAAGCAACTCAACGCCGAGCTCAAGGAGCTTTTGCGCCGGGCGGAAGAAAGCGATTCAGGCCGGGCAGCGGTGCGTGATGACGAACCGGCCCAGACTTACACATTGGGGCAGTACTGCGAGAAGATCATTGATGAAGCAGAGGTCAACTCGGTCGGCTATCAGCGTGTGCTGGCCAGCCGGTTGCGCGGGTTTGTGGCGTTCGTGGGAAAAGACGAGCCACTGAGCCGTATTACCCTCGATACACTGAACCGCTTCAAACGGCATTTGCAGGGGCTGAAACGCATGGATTCCACCCAGCACAGCTACTTCACGCGGATCAAGTTCATGTTTACCCAGGCGCTGAATCACGAGATCATCCTGCGCGACCCGTTCCGGCTCTTCGATATGCCCAGTGAGAAAGCAGCCCCCCGGCTGAAACTCTCCGACGGGCAGGTACGGGCCATCGAAGCCGTTGACGTAACAATAGTGGCCCACGCGCGCGGCCGCGATTACACCGCGTCGCTCTGGCTGCACCGGGCCAAATGGCTCTATCTGTTTGCCTACCAGATGGGCGGTATTCGCTCGCGCGATGTGCTTCAGCTGCGG
>Ga0123337_10001592_pt1 | contig 28620 bp, 27 predicted proteins | sample frozenSSSSmetaG_FD_89792 | JGI IMG/M metagenome (GOLD analysis project Ga0123337, IMG submission 89792) | Glacier valley bacterial and archeal communities from Borup Fiord, Nunavut, Canada, to study Microbial Dark Matter (Phase II) -... | ecosystem: Environmental > Aquatic > Freshwater > Ice >...
CAGAAACGGCAAGTGTCCCATTTGTTTGTGCGCTGATCAGGCTTGCATATAAACAAGCCATCAATAAAATAGATAATTTTCTCATCATAATATTTTCTCCTAATTGATTAATGATACAATTTACCTTTGTACTACTTTCATCTGAAAAGGTTTTATTGAGTACCAATAATTTCTAAAGTTAATTTCTAAAACTATATCAATATATTAAAATTCTTAATTTCAAAGGATCCGTTTATTCAATAAAAGGTTGAATAAATAAAGACCTGTTTTATCATTTTATCAATTCAGCATTAAATTAAAATATTTAAAAGTATATTTGTAAGTCTTGTTTCATGATGTTTAATTGTATTCACTTTTAGCTGATATTTTTTATAAATAAAAATCCCAAAAGACGTATATTATCTTTAAGGATTATCAGAAAATTTCAAGTATAATAACAGGTAAGGTATTGAGTTTTGGATCACATGGCAAGAAGAAAATGTTTTTTATCTGCAACCTACTCCAGGTATCTGGCAGTTTGGCAGTGGCTTATAGGGGGCTGAATTTTATTTCTTTGCTACATGTATTAACGTGAGTTCGATATAAGCATTACTCTAAAAAAACCATTATCCAAAAGTGGGTTTGGCAAGATTCGCTTCCATGCTTTCTGCAAAAAGCATTCAATTCTGGATAGATAGAATCCCTGATATACTCCTGCTTCATTTTCAACTTGGCCGCCATGTCGAAAAATAGGAGGACAGTGTCACAGCCTATGATTAAAATCTGACTTATGAACATATTCACTTATATCGAACTCACGTTAATAATAAGCTAAAACGGCAATTTTTCCAGATCAACATTTCCACCACTCAAAATAATACCTACTTTCTTACCTTTTACATTCACTTTATTTTCAAGTATGGCTGCCAGTGGAACAGCCGATGAGGGTTCAATAATGATTTTCATCCGTTCCCAAACCATGCGCATTGCTTCCACTATTTTTCCTTCTGAAACAGTCACAATCTGATCTACATTGTTCATGATAATGGGGAAGGTGAGGCTGCCAAGCGAAGTAAGCAATCCATCAGCCATGGTTTTGGGTGCAACTGAGGGGAGTAATGTTTTTGATTGAAAAGAACGGAAGGCATCATCTGCTCCATTTGGCTCAGCAGCTATCACCTGAACGTTTAGCAACAGCGCTTTGGCCGAAATTGCTGTTCCGCTCAACAAACCACCTCCGCCAACGGGGGCCATCACGATGTCGAGATGACCGATTTCTTCTATCAGTTCTTTGGCAGCCGTTCCCTGTCCGCAAATCACATTGAAACAGTTGTATGGATGTATTTCGGTGGCTCCGGTTTGAGCAGCTAATTTCTTCAGAGTCGATTCGCGGGAGGCAAGCGTGGGTTCGCAAAAGGTGATTTGAGCGCCATATCCAGCTACAGCTTTCTTTTTGATTTCAGGAGCATTGTCCGGCATCACAATGTAGGCCGGTATACCTCTCATCCTTGCGGCAAGCGCCAAAGCAGCCGCGTGATTTCCTGAAGAATGGGTACAAACCCCGTTGCTGGCTTCTTCCGCAGTTAAAGCAAAGACCGAATTGCAGGCTCCCCGAAACTTGAAAGCGCCTACTTTTTGAAGGTTTTCACACTTGAAATACAACTTTGCACCTACGATTTCATTGATACTTTTGGAGGTCAATACCGGTGTGAGATGAATAAAAGGACGAATGCGATCGTGGGCTTTCTGAATGTCTGAAAAGGTAGGCAATTGAGTCATGGAATGTTTGATTTGAAATTGACTGTAAGTAACAAACAAATTGTCAATCATCAAAGTAAGATAAAAATATTATATTTTGCAGAACAATTTAATTCAATTTATGAGGGCTGAAATTAAAAATGAAATACAGTATCAAAAAGCAATTGATCAGATTGAAGAGCTGCTTCAGGTGGTTGGAAACAATACTTTGACCGATGATCAGAATTATATTGAACTTGACTTATTGTCAGATTTGGTAGCTGAATATGAAGAAAAGTACTATCCGGTTGAAAAGCCTTCACTTTCAGCAATTATTCAGCTTAATTTGGATGAAAAAAATATTACTCAAAAAGGATAACACCCCGATCGTCAACTTGAAGCTTTGAACTTGAAACTTTGAACTTTTTTAAAGTCCTGCAACCAATTCTTTCAGTATTAGGGTCATGTGTGGTTCAGCTTTCATGGCCACTTCCTGAACTTCTTCGTGCGAGATTTCAACAATGTGACCCGGAACACCGCTATCGGTGACGATCGAAATTCCAAAAACAGTCATGTCCATGTGCCTGGCAACAATCACTTCAGGAACGGTTGACATTCCAACCACATCGGCACCCAAATGACGGAACATCAGGTATTCGGCAGGGGTCTCAAAAGTAGGGCCCGACACACCCACGTAAATGCCTTCTTTTATAATAATGCTGTTTCTCAGGGCAATGGCTTTGGCTTTGTTGCGAAGGCGCAGATCGTATGCCTGGCTCATATCGGGGAAACGTGGCCCTAATTCGTCCACGTTTATGCCTCTGAGCGGATGCTCAGGAAACATGTTAATATGGTCAGAAATGATCATGATTTCGCCTACTTTATAGTCAGGATTCAAACCTCCGCAGGCATTGGAAACAAACAGGGTATTGATACCCATCTGTTTCATCACCCTCACCGGGAAGGTCACTTCTTTCATTGAATAACCTTCGTAGTAATGAAAACGGCCTTGCATGGCCATAACGGTCTTTCCACCAAGCTTTCCGATGATCAGTTTTCCTGAATGTCCTTCAACGGTTGAAACCGGGAAGTTTGGTATTTCGCTGTAAGGAATGGTCAGTTCAACTTCAATTTCCTTCACCAATCCGCCAAGGCCTGAACCCAGAATGATTCCGGCATCAATTGGCTTTTTTACTTTTGCGTTTATGAAGGTCGCGGTTGCTTTTATTTTCTCTAACATAGGTGACAATTTTTTCATCAAAGTTTTTTCCTTCGCTGTGAAGGAACTTAATTTTCAATGGTACATAAAACAAATGAACTTTCATCGAGGCTGATAAATCCATGTCTTTCAGTCTCATGGAATCTTTCTCAGTGGTAATAATAATTTTATTCTCTGCTTCAATGGCGGTAAACTTTTGCTCTATTTGCTGAATATTGGAAGCGTTAAAATTGTGGTGATCAGGAAATTTAAGGGGGGTTATATTCTCCGAAAATGTGCTCAGGTATTTCTGCAAATGTTCCGGGTTCGCAATCCCGGTGACCAGCAACACACTTACATTTTCCGATGCCAGTAAGGGTGTAGGGATGGCCTGACCAGGAAAAACAGGCGTGAGAGGTTGGTAAACCATGGTCGTAAAAAACAGGTTCTGATACGGGCGCAGGTTAACATCTTTCATCAGGATACGGCGGGTGATGGGCGAAATCTCCGGAGGACATTTGGTATATATAATCACATTGGCGCGCCGCATCTGCCATTTCGATTCGCGTAACCGTCCCACTGGCATCAGCGTATCTTTATCAATGGGGCGGGTGAAGTCAATGAGCAGGATGTTGATACCGGCACTTACACTTCGATGTTGAAAGGCGTCGTCAAGGATAATAATATCGGGCAAGTGACTGGGCTCCTGCTGCTGGATTATTTCAATGGCATGGACCCTTTTTTCATCTACAACAACCTGAATATCATTAAATTTTGATTTGATCTGAAGGGGTTCGTCACCAACATTGATGGCAAGCGAATCTACCTGAACTTCCTGGTAACCTTTTGTTTTTCGTTTGTACCCCCGGCTGATGGTGGTAACAATGAATTGTTTGCTTAAAAGATCAACCATGTATTCTGTATGAGGTGTCTTACCTGTTCCGCCCACAGTAATGTTCCCAATAGAAATTACGGGAATTTCAAATTCGGTCGATTTAAATATTTTATAATCGTACATGAAATTCCGTATCGAAACAACCAGCCCATAAATAGCTGAGAAAGGGTATAAAAGCAGTTTGAACATCTTTGTTTTTTCAGAATAAATTCTGGTGCGAAAGTATCAAAATTTGAGGAGCGAACCCAATTTTTACGTTAAATCGTATTGCTTTAAATATTATATAAATGATTGTTGTAAAGTTGATTAATATATTTTCATTTAATTATAATTTTAATTTATTTTTATCCCTTTGCCTGAGCTTGCCAATTAGCATGAGATTTAATAAAATCAGGCTAAATGCATATCCAAAATCTTCAATAGGAATTGTCATAAAACGTATTCCCATATTCTCTCGATTATTATACCAAACGGCCTCTTCATCAATAAAACTTCCTGTCAGTATGGCATTTACAATAATAAAGGGGATTAGAATAACTATGAACGTTATATAGAAATTTCTTATTGCTTCTGTTTTATCAAAAAAAGAAAGCAGTAACGCGATGGCCAATAAGCTGGATATATAAACTGTGTATGTTTTGTTTAAATTGAACATGGCCACTATTGCACAAATGATTATTAGGGAAATTGTAATTACATTAGCTGTTCTGTTGTTGAGCTTTAGATCGGGAAAATACAAAACTATTGATTCATGCAAAAAAATGCTGGCATAAGGAACAATGATAAAAAACAACCATTCTTCCAGTGGTAGATTAAAAAAAATGATATTAGAGTGATAACGAGGATTAAAACCCCAGATACCGTGTTTTGTAAAATAGATGTCAAAAAGTATGTAAATTGCAGCAATCGTAAATATTGATGGAAATACATACTTCCATTGTTGATAGAAATGAAGTTTTTTATCAAAGCTCAAAATCAGGGGAAGCGAAATCGTTGAAATAAGCAAAATAAAGTATAATGACATGGTAATTGAGATGATGAATAAGTATATTGTTGATAATCAATAACATATTTTCAAAGAATAACTAAAAAATGTTTAACGTATTCCTAAGATAAGCATTTATTAGAAGCATAGTCTTTTTGCTCCCTTTGATCCGGAACCTTTTTTTAAGAATTTCCTCCGGATCGGCTTTTTGTATTTCTTTCAGCAGGTTAAAGTAATAGCTATAAGCCAGATAAGTACCTAGCCTGACCTGCTTTTTCAATTGCTTGATGCCTTCCATGGATTCGAGAAAGTCTTTTTCTATTTCGGCTTCCAATTGTCTTTTAGTTTCGATATTAAAATTGTCAAAATCAATATTTTTGAAGTAAACACGGCCTTTTTCTCTGAAATCTTCACGGGCATCGCGTAAAAAATTTACTTTCTGAAACGCTTCCCCCAGTTTGCGGGCAGGAACAACCAGTTGGTCATATTTATCACGTTCGTCGAAATAAAAAACGCGCAGGCACATCAATCCAACTACTTCGGCTGAACCGTAAATGTAAGTTTTAAGCAACTCGGGTGAATATACAGCGTGTGAAAGGTCCATTTCCATGCTAAGCAAAAATGCTTCAATCAGTTCATGATCAATGCCATATTTGTGAACGGCCATTTGAAAACTATCTATTATTGGGTTGATGCTGAATTTGCGATCAATGGCCTTGAAGGTTTCCTGTTTGAATTCATCGAAAATAGTTTGCTGGTCCTGATCAAAAAAGGTATCCACAATTTCGTCGGCGTAGCGCACAAAGCCATAGATGCTGTAAATGCCATCCCTGTATTTTGTATTCAATAACCGCACGCCCAAAGAGAAGGACGTGCTGTAATTCCGGGTGGTGATACGGCTACAATCGAGGTTATTTTTACGGTACAGTTCCATTGCCTTTCAGTATTAGTCCGGATACCAATCCTGGCCTTAACACGGCCAAGGGTAAACTTGCCCCGAACCAGTGGATACACTATCATGGTATAAATTATCAAATTTTCATCTTTATTTGTTGGCCTGCACCATCAGCATAATTTAAATAGTGACCGGTATAACAAAACTTCCAGGATAATGGCCAAACATCTTTCTCAATTTTCTATAATTATAACAGTTCGGGGTTCAATATGTTTACGAAAATCAAAATTAATCCATTGGCTCGTATACTGAATGATTCCATCCGTAATCTGATGATCATATTCTCTCTATTTGCTCCACCTGGTATTTTATCGAATGATGGCACATGCCATCATCATGGTGGCAGGTATTGGAGCAGTGGCATAAAAATACTTTTTTAAAATTAAATAAACAAACTAGTTCAGTAAATGTTTATCTGTAAGGGAACAATGTAAACAACCAATACGCCTCATATAATCACCATCCAACTTCAGTTACCGCTGCTGCGGAGCTAACATCAGAATGGTTGGCAGAGCCGCCTGCCTGTACTGCCGGCAGGTGGAACTAGGATGACGGATGAATAACTTTTTAATTTGAACAGCGCTATGGGACTATTAATTGCATTGATCATTATTTTTACATGGATGGGCCATTTGATATGGTTGCTGGCCTTTGCCGAAGTGTCGTTCACTTCTCCGATGATCATTGTTCATATCGCGATCCAAACATATTTATATACCGGCCTTTTTATTACTGCCCACGATGCCATGCATGGACTGGTATCTCCTAACTATCATTTAAACAAAGGAATAGGGCATACGGCTACCATGCTTTTTGCAGCAATTTCTTATTCCCGGCTTCTCAAAAAACACAAACTTCATCATAAATTCCCTGGCGAAGCAGGGGACCCCGACTTTTGCACCACCTCGCAGAACTTCTGGAGCTGGTGGTTCGCGTTTATGAAAAATTACATCACCTGGTGGCAAATTGCAATGATGGCCATTGCTTTTAATATTCTACAAATTTGGGTCAACCAATGGAACCTGGTTCTTTTCTGGATTCTGCCTTCCATTCTTGCAAGTTTTCAATTGTTTTATTTTGGAACTTACCGGCCACACCGGTTGCCACATACCGAAACCATGATGCCGCATCATGCCCGTACACAAAATAGGTCACACGTCTGGGCCATGCTTTCCTGCTATTTCTTCGGATATCATTATGAGCACCACCAATCGCCCGGTACTCCCTGGTGGAAATTATACCAGATTAAAACCAGTATAAATGATAGGATGTAAAAAATAATGCAACTTTTCAGAGATTTTAAAACCACATTTTTGCAAAGTAGGAGCGATTTGGAATGATAATTTTCTTTACCGGCAAGCTATACTCATGCTGAATATCAAGCCCATGTCTATGCAATGCCTTTTTGTTGATGTATTTGTTTAATAACCTAAATACGATAATTGGAATCTCATTTGAAGTAAAATAACAATTGAAGAATTTGTATGTTTAATCCCAGCCCGAAATCAAAAACCCATTAAAATAAAGCCTTGGCCATGCCTGCAATCGTGCCCTTCTATTACTATGTTATATTCTTCACAGAATTCATAAGTATAAAAATAGTTATAGCCTGAAATTATTCCCTTCAATTTTAATATTCCCTTATTTCAATCTTCCAGCAAAAGCTTCAGAAATTGACGTATATTTATTCCAGGTAACCCTTTTTTTTATCTCTATTTTACCTCTATTTTACTTCTGTTTTATAAAATACAAATATAATTCAAATCAAATAGTAATCAAATACAAAAAAATACGAATTATATACGAATATGATATGTATTTGATATGTATTATATACGTATTAAACAAAACAGAGGTAAAATAGAGGAAGGATAGAGGTAAAATACATGTAGATAGTATGACTGTTATTAACCCAGTTATAAAAGACATAGGAATTAGATTTACAATCTGCCCTTTATAAAGTTGGAATTGAAAAAAAAGGTTCAATGGCCGGGGTAAGGAAAAAGATGATACAGGGCTATAATTAAGTGTATTGACCCAAATTTACTGGTGGTTTATTTCTTTATAAATTAAAATAATGGGGGCTATATGGTTGAAATAAAGTTTGATGATAAATAACATAGAGAGAATGTATATTTTTAAGTATCTCATATTTAAATGTATAACTTAAATAGTTCCATACAATTGATTTTGATAGGATTGCTGAAATATGCTGTACGATTAGCAATTTTACGCGAAGAATTTACAAAAGCGATGCCGGGCCACCTGTTAATTTCAGGGGACTAAATGGGTGAAATCCATCTTGATTGCCTATCGCTTTTTTTTCGGGAACCCTTCCCCGTATCTTGATTTGATTGGATAGATATGCTATTCTATCTCAATGTTTGATCATAATCAGGTTAATAATATTTTCAGCATAAAAATAACTTATGCAAGTAGGAAAATTTGAATAGTCAACGGGATTATACATTTTAAAGCAAGTTTAGCCGATTTTTCCAATAGGCATTGAGAAGCAGGACACTTTTTTTTGTATTTGAAAGGCGGTACCTCTTTTGGAGGATTTCATCGGGACGTGCTTTTTTGATTTCTTTCAGTAAATTCATGTAATAGTTATAAACCAGGTAAACGCCCAGCCTGACTGGTTTTTTCAACTTCCGGATGCCTGGCAGCGAATCCAGAAAATCTTTTTCAATCTCCTGTTCGAGTTGTTTTTTTGTTTGTGAAGTAAAATTTGAGAAATCAATATTTTTAAAGTATATCCTTCCTTTTTCTTTAAAATCATCGCTTGCATCACGCAAGAAATTTACTTTTTGGAGGGCCATGCCAAATTTGCGTATCGGCGCTTTTAACTCCTCATATTTTTCCGGCTCATTGTAATAAAATACACGAAGACACATCAGCCCAACCACTTCGGCAGAGCCATAAATATAAGTTTTCAGTAATTCAGTAGAATAAATTTCATGGGTCAGGTCCAATTCCATGCTTAGAAGAAAAGCTTCCACCAGCTCGCGGTCGATCTTGTATTTGTGGACCGCCATTTGAAAGCTGTCGATAATGGGGTTGATGCTGAATTTACGGTCGAGGGCTTTAAAAGTTTCCTGCCTGAATTCTTCGAAAACGGTGTGTTGGTCCTGATCAAAAAAAGTATCAACAATTTCGTCCGCGTAACGAAGAAAACCATATAGGCAGTATATTCCTTCGCTGTATTGCCGGTTCATCACACGCAATCCCAACGAGAAGGTGGTGCTATAATTGTAAGTTGTTATTTTGCTGCAATCGAGGTTGTTTTTTCGGTAAAGTTCCATTGTCTTTTTCTATTCTTTCGGTTACTAATCGGGAACTGATGACTGTCATTGGCAAACCGGTTCCTGGCACAGTTGAAGCGCCAACATAGTATAAATTTTTGAATTTCTCATCCTTATTTTTTGGCCTGAACCCTCCAACCTGATTTAAATCATGTGCCAGGCCCAGCCCACTTCCCCGGTACAAATTGAACATGTTCTGCCAATGTTCAGGGTTTAAAATAACCCTTGTTTGCGTATGTTTGATAAAATCGAAGCCCGTACGTTCGCTCAAATCCTGAATGATCCCATCTGCAATTTCTTGATCATCAAGCCAATTGGGTTTAAATCGCAAATCGGGGACAGGGCATAAAATAAAAACACATTCTTTACCCGGGGGTGCATAATCGGGGTTGTGCTTCGACTGGATGTTGACGTAATAATAAGGTTTATCCAGCTTTATTTTGTTTTTAAATATTTTCCCGGCGTATTCCTTAAAATTCCTTCTCAGAAAATAGTTGTGATGATACATATCAGGAACTTTGGTATCCAGGCCAAGATAAATGGTCAGCGGGGCCAGGGTCCATTTTTTAGCGTCAAGTCGCTTCTCTGAAAATGCAGGCCGTTTCATAATGGCGCCACGAAACCATGCTGCATCAGCATTTACAACAAACCGATCGGCTTTCCATTCTTTTCCCTGGTGATCGAAAAATGAACTGATCTTTCCATTTTCGCTTGAGAAGCTGGTGATCTCTGTATTAAAATGAATTTTGACAGCCCGTTTTTCCAACTCTTTAAGGATTCCTTCCACGATTTTATACATTCCTCCTTTTACATTGTAGTACCCATCGTGTACCAACTCGGTGTAGTTCAGTAAAGTATACACGGCCGGGGTGTCAAAGGGAGTAGATCCCAGGAAAAAGCCAACAAGCGAAAAAATTACTTTTACTTCAAATGACTCAAAATTGCGTTCCATTTCCTGCCACATCGAATAAAACATTTTGGGGGCATGTTTTATTGGAACGGTCGACAGCTTTAACAAATATTGAGCCAGTGAATCGAAATTGCGACGAATCACAATGTTTTCGGTATCGTGAAATATCTCTCCGGCAGCTTTCAGGAACTTGTGTATCTTCCTTTCAAAATCAGGTTCCACATCTTGGAATTCAATCGCTAGCTTCTTTAAATCTTTGTATATCAAATAGCTTCGTTGATCGCCTTCAAAATGAACTGAATATAGCGGATCCAGTTCGACAAATTCGAAGGGCATATCCATTTTACAATCTTTGATCAATTCCTGAAACTCGTAACTCATGCTGAAAAAAGTAGGGGCCATGTCGAATTTGAACCCATCTTTCTCCAACAGGTTCAACCGGCCACCTGCCTGATGGTATTTTTCGACCATCTCAACTTCATATCCTTTGCTTGAGAGCCTCAGTGCAGTGGTCAACCCACCTAATCCTGTTCCTATTATTAATATCTTTGCTGGCATTTGTTTAATTTATTAATTTTATACTTAAACAAAATTAGCATAAAATGTTTCTGTAATTTACGAAATTATTTTGTAAAAGCAATTGTTTTGCATAAATTTAGTGAATTATGGTAGAGGCAATCATTATTGGATCTGGAATTGGAGGCCTGGCAACAGCCATAAGGCTTGCCCGTCAGGGAATTAAGGTAGGCGTGTACGAGTCGTCAGAAAAGGCTGGCGGCAAGATTGGGCAACGCAGTTTCAAGGGTTTCAGGTTCGATACTGGCCCTTCCTTGCTTACTATGCCTGCTCTGGTGATGGAATTGTTAGACGATGACCTAAAGTTTTCTGTTAAAAAGCTTGAAGTAATTACCAACTATTTTTATGAAGATGGTACTTGCCTGACCGCTTACAGTGATGTTCAGAAATTGGCTGCTGAGGTAAGCGAAAAGTTACAAATTCCGCCATCCAAGGTGACTAGATACCTTGAAAAGGCTGCCACGGTATATGATCTGACTGCTGATCTTTTTATTTTCGGAACATTTCACAGGACTAAAAATCTTTTCAAATTAAAAACTTTAAAGACGCTTTTAAATTTCAGGAAGCTTCATGCATTTAGCAGCCTGCATAAATTCAATGAACGCCAATTTGGTGAACCCAGGCTGGTGCAATTGTTCGACCGGTATGCTACTTACAACGGCAGCAATCCTTATAAAACGCCTGCCACATTAAGTGTTATCTCGCACCTTGAGCACAATCTGGGAGCTTTTATTCCGGAAGAAGGTATGTTCAAGGTAATTGAATCGCTGATGCAGCAAGCTGTTCGGTTAGGAGTGAAATTTTATTTTGGGCAGCCTGTCGACAGAGTGGAAATAAAACAGGGCAGGGTTCAAGGTGTTTGGGTCGATAACAGTTTTATCCCTGCCCAAATTGTGGTCAGTGACGTGGATATTCATCGTTTTTATTCTTCGCTTTTACCTGATTATAAACGGCTTGCGAAAATCTCTAAAGAGGAACGATCATCCTCTGCCCTGATTTTTTATTGGGCAATGAAAGGGGCTTTTCCCGAGTTGGATATTCATAACATTTTTTTCAGTACTAATTATCAGCAAGAGTTTGATCATTTATTCATAAAAAAGGATGTATTTGACGATCCGACTGTTTACATTTACATCAGCAGCAAATATCAAAAGCAGGATGCTCCGGAAGGTTTTGAAAATTGGTTTGTAATGATCAATGCACCAGCCGATGTGGGGCAAAACTGGGAGGAGTTTGTAGACCACACGCGTTTTAGGATACTGGAAAAGCTGGAGAGAATATTGGGCAAGGAATTGCTGTATTGTATTGTAAATGAAGAAGTAATGTCGCCTCCTAAAATTGAAAAGCAAACTGGTTCGGTGAACGGTTCTATCTATGGCAACAGCTCTAACAGCCGGTATGCTTCGTTTAACCGTCATGCCAACTTCCGCAGGGATATTGAAGGATTGTATTTTGTAGGAGGAAGTGTGCACCCCGGGGGAGGAATTCCATTGTGCTTATCGTCTGCCTTCATTGTTGACGGCTTGGTGAAAGAACAATTGTTTAAGATTAAAAAAAATAGATGAAAAATAGGGTGTTAACTATTGTAATTATCGTTTGGTATCTTGTAGGGATTGCCGGATTTATTATTCAGCCCCTCAGGCCATTATTTCAGCAGATGACCCCTGTTGGGATGGTCATGGCAACCGCATTGCTGATGTACTATCATGAACCTAAGAATTTGAAAAGCTGGCTTGTATTTGCTGGCATCGTGGTTATTTGCTTTGTTGCTGAGTTGATTGGTGTAAACACACATCTTGTGTTTGGAAACTATCAATATGGAATTGCACTTGGATTGAAACTTTGGAATACGCCGTTGGTCATAGGCCTCAATTGGCTCGTACTGATTTATTGCATTTCGGCACTGGCCAAAGGGATTCGCGACCGATGGTATTTCCCCCTGACAGGCGCTTGTGCAATGGTCGCGTTCGATTGGCTGATGGAACCCGTTGCCACTGCTACCGGTATGTGGAACTGGGCTGACGGAAATATTCCAATGAAGAATTACATGGACTGGTTTCTAATTTCCGGATTATTATTTTTGATGATTAGAATCCTGAAAGTTGAATTCAATAACCGATTTGCCGGATTAATATTTGCAATGCAAGTTGTATTTTTTTTGGCCCTCAACATTTTAACCCGAATAATATGAGCCTGTTTCAATATACAAATCTTAAGGCCATGCACCATGATTAAGGCCAATTATAATCCGGTTTCCTTATGGTTTTACAGTTCTTATTTCAGGGTATTGCAAAAAATATTCTTTCGCAAAATAAGTGTAATTACCAAGGACGTTTTTGCTGAAGGTAAGTCTGTACTGCTGCTGCAAAACCATTTTAGCCTGTACGACGGCTATTGGTCGATGTACTTGTGCCATAAAGTATTCAAACGTCGGTTCCATGTGATGATGCTGGAGGAACAAATGGCCAGGAGGATGTTCCTGGCCCGGTGTGGTGTATTTTCGGTTCGTAAAAACAGCCGTGACCTTTTGGAATCGCTCAATTATGCATCCGAATTGCTTCAAAATCCTCACAATGTAGTTACTATATATCCGTCAGGAGAAATTATTTCACAACATCTGCAAAATTTTCCATTTCAAAGAGGGTTTGCCAGATTAGCTGTTGATAAAAATAATTGCTCCATTGCATTGGCAGTGGCCTTGATTGATCATTTCAGTTTTGCACGTGCTGAAATACATATTTATCTTGAAAATTATTCAGGAGAAAAAACAGCCCAAGCAATAGAAAATGCCTATCATCTGTTTTACCAGTCATGTATTTCTAAGCAAACCGAATAATGGAAATCCTGGCAATCATCTTATTATTTTTTCTTGCACTACGCGTATTTATTTCGTTGGTGAATCTCTTGTCAGGGCTGCATCTTCCGAATAAAAAACCTGCTGCATTTCCTAAAGTTTCAATGTTAATCCCTGCCCGGAATGAGGAAGCTGCATTAGGCCGTTTGCTGTCTGGACTTCAAGAGTTGGATTATCCAGACTTTGAAATCATTGTTTGTGACGATCATTCATCTGACAACACCGAAGAGATACTGAATTGGTTTTCAGGTGAAGATGATCGTTTGCATTGGTTTTTGGGAGAAAGACTGCCGGAGGATTGGCTGGGCAAAAACTTTGCCTGTCATCAGTTGGCGCAAAAGGCAACCGGGAAGTACCTTGTTTTTCTGGATGCCGATGTTGAATTAAGCCACGATGCCATCTCCAAAGCCGTTTCATACTTTCAGAAAGAGAAATTATCACTTCTGTCAGTTTTCCCGCAGCAGAAGATGGTGACTCTTTCAGAGCGCATGATCGTGCCTGTAATGAACTGGATTTTACAAAGCCTGTTACCCATGATCCTTGTGAGCAAAACAAATTTCCCATCCCTGTCTGCTGCCAACGGACAGTTTATGATGTTTGAAACGGATAGTTACCTGAATCACCAATGGCATTCGAAAGTCAGGAAACTAAATGTGGAAGACATCCGTTTGGCACAATTGGTCAAGGCCCAAGGTTTGAAAATGGCTGTACTTTTGGGGAAAAATGATATTTACTGCCGTATGTACCGTCATATGGATGAGGCGGTTATGGGCTTTTCACGCAACATTCATGAATATTTTGGAGGCAAAAGGGGGATTATGCTTGGCTTCTGTCTCATTGTTTTGTTGGGGCCATTTATTGTTTGGGCTATTTTGGGTTGGGAATATTTGTGGCTGTTTACGGCTCTGGTTATTGCCAATCGCTTTTTTGTGGCAGTCAACAGCCGCCAGAATATTCTATGGTCAGTTTTACTACATCCACTTCAAATGATTACTTTTGCGGCCATCGTTTTCTACAATATTTTCAGGAGAATAAAGAAATATACTACATGGAAGGGTCGAAAAATAAGATTATAGGCTTGATCATTTTACTAATGTTCCCTGTTCTGTTGGCAACTGCACAGAAAAAAGATCTTACTTATTATCAATGCGCTTTCTTTGATAGTTATCGAGCGGGAAACATGGCTCCATGGGCAGGATTGATTGCCGAAATGGAGAAAGCCAAATCTACTGATCTTGCTTGGCAGACAGAGATGGTGAAAGCCATGTATGGATTGGTCGGATATCAGATTGGGGCGAAGAACAAGGATTTGGCAAGGGTTTATGTGGACAAGGCAGGTGATTATCTTGACAAGCTTCTGTATGGTCATCCCAGGAATGCACAGCTTCATAGTTTGGCTGGCGCTTTCTATGGCTATAAAATAGCTCTTGCGTTTTACAAGGCTCCGTTTTTAGGTCCAAAATGCATGTACCACCTCGAAGAAGCAATTGAACTGGATCCCAAAGAGCCAATGGGTTACATTGAAAAGGGCAACTCTTTGCTGTACCGTCCGGCAGCTTTTGGTGGCGATAAAAATAAAGCCCTCACCTTATATCGCAAGGCGCTTAAATTGATGGAAGCGCGCAATACACTTAAATGCAACTGGCAGCACATGCTTCTACGGGCATTTATCTTGAAAGCTTTGTACGAGACCAATCAGACTGCCGAAGCAAATGCCTTCATGCTGGCAATGAAGAAAGATTACGGCTCAATGGTATGGATCAAATCCTTTGTAGGGGCTGATTTGATGCATGGAAAATAAAATAGTTAGGGCTGAATTGACTAACTCCCTTTAAATAAACAATATCATACTATTATTGCTGGTTTGATAATACACATTTAATCCAGCGAAAGGCACTAATAATCCTGTATTTTCGACAATCCGACATTTCATCAATTCATACCTCCATGACTACCGCAAAGTCGGGTAACGAAATTTCATAATACGTGGAATGTATTGTGATGTATTAGTACTGATATTTAGAGCTATACAATTTTCAAAACTGCACCAAAAGATTGTGTAAATTCAAATATATTTCAGTATCAATTTACAATAGTAATCGACTAAAGTGTTGAATTATAGCAATAAGACTTAAAATTCTGCAATTATTGTAATTGTCGGATTGTCGGATTGTCGGATTGTCGGATTGTCGGATTGTCGGATTGTCGGAAATTAGGATTGGATGTCAAGGGGATTTTATCTTTTACGATGGAGAACCAATTTGCTCATAGTAGGATTGATAGGCAGTCAGAAGGGATAAAACCTTATCTTGACGATCTAACTTTTAGAATTTTGGCTCCTTTTTTAACGTTTGTTAGATCAAACCAAGTTGATAATTTATATTTTCTCTCCTTCTCCTCTTCTCACTGCCCCAGTTCTTTCCTTATTCCGTCTTCTATCATTTGAGCCAGCACAGTGGTGTCCATTCCTTTTGGTTCGATGGGATCAAGGACGGTATATTTCACATGTACGCCCAATGTCATGGGAAAATTCTTGTTTTTCATCAATTTGCTGTGTCCGTCAATTGCAAATGGAATGATAATGGCCGAAGGGGCAGTTCTGATTAAAGAGGCAATTCCTGCAGGCTGGAATGTATTCACAAGACCTGTTTTTGTTCTGGTTCCTTCAGGAAAAATGCAGGCAGCATAATTGTTTTTCTCGATGTGCTTGCCCAACATCAATATGTCTTTAACCGATTGCGACTTATTATTTCTGTCAATCAATACCGAGCCTCCATGGCGCAGGTTGTAAGAGATGCTTGGAATTCCTTGCCCGAGTTCTATTTTAGAGATAAATTTGGGATGATGTTTTCTGAACCCTACAATCACGGCGGGAATGTCTAAGGTGCTTTGATGGTTGGCCACAATGATAAGGGGACGGTTGGTGGGTATCTTTTCAAGTCCCTTATAAGTAATTCTCGTCCCTAAAATCCAAAGGCTATAGAGCAAGCCGAAATTCATGATATCCACAGCTACTTTTCGAACCGGATAGCCCCATATCCAACGGGTTACCATTTGGATAGGATGAAAAATTATTAGGAGTAACCCGAAAGAAAACATAAATACAGGAGTCAGGATATAAGAGAAAAGAGTTTTCATTTATTTGTATTTAAAGAGGCGGAAAAATAAACAAAAAATATCAAGCATGAAAAAAGAAATGCAACCAGATAAAATGCTGAATTTATCCTCAACTTAAATCGTTAATGTATGAAACGAATTGTAATAAAGGAGCGCCACTACCGCCAAACCACCAACACCCTCATATTGACAATATGGCGGTGTTGGCGGTTTGGCGGTTTGTAAAATGGGATGTCCAAGGAATTCTACCTATGCTGATAGGATGTTTCTCGTAGAACGCATGAAATCTTAACTTGCTGAACCAACTTTCGGAAAACTGTTTCTATATTCATTTTGTTGATTAAATCGAACTCAGTTCAATAATTTAACAGATTTGCCATCGTAAATACCTTTAACTTCTAACATGACTTTTTTATTAAAGATAGTAAATCCAATTCAACTAAGCGAAGAGGTTGATAGTAAATGCTTGCTATTCCGAATTTCAAGCATTCATTTGGTCGCAGTCTCCTGAAGTTTTTGTTTCTTTGCCCAAACTATTAATATACTTTAAAACTTCGTTCCGATGACCAACAATGATATCCTGAAGAAACTACGTGTTGCCCTTAAACTTCGTGACGAAGACATTATTCAGGTCTTAAAGCTGGCTGAGTTTGAGGTTACCAAAAGTGAAGTCAATGCCCTGTTCCGAAGCGAAGACCATCTCAATTACAAGGAGTGTGGCGATCAGTTACTGCGGTATTTTCTGAACGGACTGATCATTTATATGCGTGGCCCTGAAGGGCAGGAACGCAAACCTGTTTCTGAGAAAGAACCAGCAAAGAGAGAAAAGCCAAAGATCAAGGTTGTGAAGTCAATCATAGTGAAAAAAGACAATCAACAATCTCCTTCTGAAAGCTAATGTTAGATTCCCATCACTTGCAGCGCTTCAACCTACATACCTGTAATTGATCATTTTGGTGTGCTTTGAATATTTGCTTTTTTTTATTCCATAATCTTAACTCGCTATTACCTTGGTTTTCTGCTAATCGGCCAGTAAATGCCATAAACGCAAAAGAGACCCCTTGATAATCAAGAGGTCTCTAAGGGGGTTGAGGTCAGTGGCGGATTCGAACCGCCGTAGACGGTTTTGCAGACCGTTGCCTAGCCACTCGGCCAACCGACCAATAGTGTATGTTTCCTAAATGGGTGGGCAAAGATAGTAAAATAATCTCCCCATCTGCAAGAAAATACCAGCCGCCTTACAAATTAGCAAAATCTATTGTTTAAAGAGAATGTCAGTTTGATTTTTGGTTATTAAACGTAAAATGAGATTTAATAGCTCACCTTAAGCAAGATCACTAAAAAAAGGAATACTAAGGGTGTTTTAAAAAAAAAATTAAACACGAAGACTCAAAGACTCGAAGAAAAAATAATTGAATGGCATATCTTTGTATCTTTATGTCTTTGTGTCTTTGTGTTTAACTTGTTTATTCTACTTTTAAGACACGCTCATTTAAAAATAATATCTTTTGTTAAGTCTATTTAATTTTCTATTTCAACACAATAGTAATTTCCAAACTGATGTATTTTTTTTCCTATTATGAATGTTTTAAGCGAGTCGTTTCTATAGATAGCTTTATCAGAGAGGAACAGAATTGCCGGTTTTTTGATGGGGCTATCCGTTTGATAAAGATCATGCATAGTAAGCTTTTGGGGGATTACTCCCAGGTAAATATCCAGATTATCAGCTCTTGTAATTTTGCAATAATAATAGTTCGCCACCCCTTTTTGTGTTGATATATTTTTTGCCAGATCACACAATTCCCCAAGGCCTATCATTGAGTTATATTTGGGAATGGTAAATGATACAGCAAAAACGGCCAGCAGCATTCCTGTACTCATTGTTATGATACCACGGTTTAGTTGATGGTTAACCATGTATTTCAATGTAAAAATTCCTGTAGCAGTAAGAATCAAAGCTGCTATAAGTATAAGCGGTGAGGAACGAAGATCAAAGTAGTGTGATAATATAACTCCCGGTAATGCCAGGCAAAGAAGCGAGGCCGGGATGATAACCAAAAAGTATATCCACCTGGGAGCGCCAAGCTTTGAAAGCCACAATACCGATAGATACACCAAAAATGGGATAGTGGGAAGCATGTACACTGCCAGTTTAGAGCTAAAAACTGATAAAATCGCCATTGTTGAGCCAGCGATAACCAAAAAGAAAAGTTCAAGATCAGTTGAAGCCAATTTCTTTTTTATCCCCACTATCACAATTCCGATGGTTAGCAATGACCAGGGAGCCAATGAATACCACATTGCGGTGAAGTAATAATAAAATGGCTCCTGATGGTAAACCGAATTTACAGCCCGGTTAACCGTTTGATTAAAAAGCAGATTTTTCAGAAATGCACTGCCTCCTTCAGCATATACCCCTGCAAACCATATTGCGCACAAGGTAAGTAAGATAGCCAGTGTTTTCCAGCCCCAATACCTTCCCATAGATTTTAGTTCGTGTTTTATGAACAAAAATACGGCGGTCGATATCAGCGGAATAATGATTCCAAGTGGCCCTTTTGAAAAGATGGCCATAAATATGAAGAGGGGAAACAGGAGGGTATCCCATCGTTTGGCGGTCCCGTTGTACATTCTGAAAAACGTGTACAGCGATAAAACAATAAACATGCTCATCAGCATATCCATCCTTAGCACGATGGCAGTGCCGATAAAAAAGCCGCTTGTCAGCAGTAGCAATTCTGCGATCAGGCGTTCGTTTTGAGAAAGAATGTTTTTAACCCATTGACCCATTACATATACTATTACCAGGGCGGGTAGAAATGAGAATAGGCCAAGAAATAGCAAGCTGTGATATCCCAACAGTAATTTGCCCAGCATGACGATCCATAGGTAAAGGGGCGGCTTGTCGGCATACATGATTCCGTGATTGGTAAAGGTGAAGACAGAGCCATTGCGCAGCGCCTCATCAGCAATACTGAGGTAACGTAATTCATTGTCCAGGGTAAAGTCGCGGAAAATGAATATTGGCAAAACTGCCAGTGAATATAAGATATACCTTAGGGGTTGGCTTTTAAGATATTGCTTCATGGGTATAGTTGGTTTTTAATTCCTTTCGGTAAAGGATGATATTGCGCGTGTAGGCAATAAATCCTACAGACTGCCCCAGAATCAGAATAGGATCGCTTCGGAAGATTCCATAAACGACAATTATCCCTGAGCCAATCAGGCTGATATGCCAGAAGCCTAATGGTAGCAGCGATTCATTTCTGCGCATCGAATAAATCCACTGGTAAACAAATCGCAGGGTAAAGATGACCTGGCCCAAGGAACCAAAAATAAGTAACCATAATGGAATGCTGGGATGTGAAAGGAAGTGGTCGACAAAGTAGGTACCATTTTTAATTACAAACCCAATTGCACATATCGGAGTGAACATCAGAATGGTTTTTAATATACCAGGAATTTTATGCCAGACGCCCGTTTCATTTAAATTCCATATATAGATGTAATAGGAGATAACTTGTCCTAAAAGAATGGAAAAGTCATTGCGAAACCATCCGTAAATGCAAAAAAGGTAAGAGGCCACAATGCTCAAAACCCAATAAATGGTTGGCGAAAGTACCTTCCGGGCACGCTCTGAGAGTATCCATTGCAGTAAGGTACGGGTAAAGAACAGTACCTGGGATATAAATCCTAAAATGAATATCAGCATTACTCAATGTTGGTTTCAGTAATTTGAAAATTAATCGTTCGTTTTTTCATCCATCGAAAGGCAAAGCAGTCGAACAAAGGAGCAATAAGGCGGTTACTAAGGTTGTATTTCGATTGGCCTGCCATCCGGGGATAGTGTTTGACGGGCACCTGTTTGACCCTGCCGTTTTGCAACTGTATAAGGGCAGGTAAAAAACGGTGCATCCCATTAAACAAAGGAATGCGTTTGGCATATTCGGTCTTCATTATTTTCAACGGACAACCCGTATCGGTGATTCCATCATTTGTCATGAAACGACGGAAGCCATTGGCAATTTTGGAGGATGCCTTTTTTACGAATGAATCTTCACGGGCCGTACGAATACCCAAAACCATCTCGAAATCTTCCAAATAAGGAATCAGCAGGTTAAAATCCTCGGGTGAAGTTTGTAAATCAGCATCTATATATCCCACGTAGGTTGACAAAGTAACATCAATGCCGGCTTTTAAGGCAGCGCTTAATCCTGAATTTTTTGAAAAGCTAAGATGGTAGAAATGTTTTTGACGTTTACAAACCTCCACGATCCGCTCTTTGCTCCGGTCCGTAGAGCCATCGTTTATAAACAAAATACATGCAGTTAACCTCGATTGAGATACAAACTCTGAAAGCTTTTGCTCAAGGGCAAACATGTTTTCCTCCTCGTTAAATACCGGAACAACTATTGTTAAATCGTAACCAGCCGTTTTATTCAATCGTCTTTTGAGGGGATATTGATTGATCGGTTGTGGTTTCTCGAACTCTTGATATTCAATCATCATTTCCAGATATTTAGAATTTAATAATGTTTCGAAGCCTTCACTTAAATTCTGTCAGTGATGTTCCTGTTGATACCCGGATTGCATAATCCAACTAAATGGGAAAGGAACATTTGTGGTTTTGCGAAACTGTATTTCTTTTCCAAGAGACTAATATACTCAAAATTACATTATAAAGCGTTAGGTTAGCTACTTTTTTTTTATTTGTAAAGTTATTGTTAATTCCATTTTGAAACAAAATCTTTGAAATATGGGGTAAACAGTAGGTATGGTGATCAATGCGAATTTAAAATGTAACAATAATACCTTTGAGTGGAAGCAGGGAAAATCATTTCAAAAATGATCATTCAATGACCTTATTCTCGCTTTTATATTGATAGGAGTTATACATCAAACAAGATAAATTAGTACATGGAATGAACCAAAATGGTATAAAATGCAAGGAAACTGAATATACGATAACAAAAGACCTGCCTATACTCTCAGTACATGTTCACAATAAGTAGGTTTATATTAAATATATAGTTAATTCCCTCGTATTAGCGGTGTGACCCTGAACAGATACTTTGTGAAGAATACCTTGTAACTGGCTTTTTGCCCTTTGACGGCTCCTATGGATGGGTAGGCTAAGCATACTGGCCTTTCCTTGTGACATGTAAAATTAAACCGGTCATACTTTTAAAGTGACATTTTACCATGGATATCTTATACTTCTACCATTGTTTTTTAATTTGAAATAAAATGGTTATCTGTAAACGTTATTCGAAGATTATTCGAAGGTTATATGAAGATTATTCGATGATTGTACAAATGCGTTCTAACAATCATGGAATAAGTTTCTAATAACCAATGTATAATTTTCCTATAAATTTAAGCCATTCTATCTGATTCTTACCTGCACCATTCAACCACATGGCTGGTGATATGTCATACATAAAATGTCTTTTTGAACATCATTACCTCCCAACCACCTATGCTACAAAGGTTAATAGGAAAATAAGGTTATAGTAGAAAGCAACTTAAATGAGTAAAGTAAAACAAATAGATAAGAATCGTCATGCGATATTTCAGAGGTGACACGACACTGGCATGGCTATTTTGAATTGAACTCTACTTTTGGAACTCATTAAACTAAATCACTGATTCTTTCTAAAAATCAAACCATTAATAGTTCTTACCAAGATTAAATCGGATTCATGTTAATTTATGCTCATTAGAAAACCAGTTTCAGAAAAAGGGTAGGCGAAAAGGGGACGGCATTGGAATAGACTTTTATATCGCCCAGTTGCTCAGATATATGGAAGTTCCTAAGGTTGGAATATTTCAGGTTTTGGGTATCGAAAAGGTTTAGAATTGATACTCCAACTTCACCTGAAAGATGTTTGGGGGCAAATTTATAAGTGATGGCTGCATCAACACGATTGTAAGAAAAATCGTTGGTCCCATCGGCAAATACTTCACGCAAAATTTGAAGCCCTGATCCGTATACATAATTGGCCGAGAGATAAAATTTGCGTATATTTAGTATTCCGGCCACCTTAAATTCATGAAGCTGGTGCTGAGGGGCCAGTGTATAGGCAGGCAATGGATTGCCAGGTAGGGCGAGGCTTTCAAGTGCCTTACTCAGGGTGTAGGAAGCCCATACCGAGTGTTTGCCAAAATCTTTTTTTACCAATAGGTCGATGCCGTAAGTTTTGGCATTGCCAAGGTAAGGGAAGAAAGCATCTTTTAGCTTTTTGCCCACAAGCCGTTGTTCCAACACCCGCTTTGAGATATTCCTGGTTTGTTTGTAATAAGCTTCTACATTGAAGGTCAGGTTGTTTCTTGAATAGTTGATTTCGCCCACCCAATGCGTGGCGCTTATGACCGGGATATTTTCATTGCTGGTGACCCATAAAAAGGAGTAGTTTTGATCTTTGTCAACATTGGCTTCCTTGTAAATGAACTGGTGATAACGGCCCCAGGAAACGGTTAATTTTAAATCGTCCGTGAATCTATAACTGGCACTCAGACGGGGATCGAAATGAAGTTTTACTTGATTGCCAGATAGGTTTAACCTGGCACCTGTTTTCAATAGCAGGCGGCTTCCAATTGGCAGATAATCATCTATATATACAAATAATCGGTTGTTCCTGAAATTCTGTAAGGTATCGATGGGTAAAATAAACTGCGTTTTCCTGTTGTAAGAAATATTGGCAGTGTTGTTATAAAATCCACCCCCAAATTCTACCTGGTGTCCGTTTAAAAGGTGGAGCAGATGATCCATCCGCAATGAATTTTCAGTAATAGAATTATTGGTACTGTCTTTAGTATTTTTGTAAATATTTTGAGTAGCGGAATCGACTGTTTGAATTTGCTCAGTGATGTGTTTTGAAAAATCAGAATGAGAAAAAACAAGTTTTGAGGACAATCTGTTTGACCAAACTTTACTGTAGAAGGCCGACATCCCGCGTTGTTTGTTCTCTTCATTGTTAAGTAGGTTAACATCCAACTGCGTTTTATGCATATTTTCAGGCCTACCCTTCATTTGGCGGGTTATACTGGCATCGGCCAGAAGGTGAAAATAATCTCCTCCACCATACATGCTTACATAAAACTGGTCTTTATTATCAAAGTTATAGGTATATTTGAGGTTCATATCCCTGAATTGATAATCATCGGGGTAAACGCTCAGATCAAAATTACTGTTTTTTAGCTTCGTGGAATGAGCATGTTTATTTGATTGTGAACGGGTAGGTGAGAAGATGTTGAAATCGGAGGAGTTGTATAAATTGTAATAGGTTTGACGATAGGCCATTAGCAGAGACGATTTTTTAAACAACGGCACTTCTATCAGCCCATTTAAAGTGGTGGGATTCAAATTCAAACTAAAAACAGGCTTTTGCATATTGCCATTTTTACCTACTATGTTTACAATTCCACCTACCCGGTCTCCATATTTGGCTTCATAACCACCTTTTAAAATCTCGATGGTTTTCACCAAAAAGGGGTTTACAACGCTTATGTTATCATTGTAGTTTTTTAATCCGAAAAGAGTAAATTTATCAAAGGTCAACAGGCTTTGGCCTTCATAGCATCCCCAAATCAGCAGGTCGGTGGATTGTTCACCGGCGGCCTGTATCCCGGGCATTAGCCTGAGCAGGTTAAACACCGCGTTATCGCCCTGGCCAGGTAAAAAACGTGATATGTTGTGATTGATTGTTATTTTGCCAATGCTTTCGCCCACCATGGTAGCTTTCTCCACCAACTTATCCTGAACAAGTAATTCAGGGAGATATTGGGTAGAAGAAATCAATTTGTACTGCCGGTTATTGCTGGCATAAAAAACCGTATCATACACGTAATACCCTAAATGCGAAACGCGTACATGAAAGAGGCTGTCAGTTGAAGCCGTAAAGTTAAAGTTTCCAGTTACATCAGCAAGCATGGGATGATTATTGATCATGATACTTGAAAAGGGGAGGGGTTCATAAGAGCCTGCCTCTACAATCTGACCTGATATTTGAGTCAACCCCTTTCGATGTTCTTCTTTCTGCTTTTTTTTATCGGGGACGATAATAAATACATCTCCTATTTTTTTGAGTGAAACAGGAAGTCCTCTGAGCAGGAATTTCACTGTTTCTTCTTTCGAGGTAAAGGTTTTTGAAACTGTAATATGATAATCCGAAAGCTGATTGTCACTGTACGAGAATTGAAAATCGTATTGTTCCCTTAATTGCAGCAAAAGCGAATTAAGGGATTGATTGGTAGCCTCAACCTTAATGGTTGTGGGTTGAGTAAAGCCTGCCAGGGCCAACAAAATCAATAAACATAGTATGGTCGTTTTCCGAATCATTCATTTTCTTTGGTTATGAGATATTCCCCAGCTGACAACCGGCTGTATTTTAAACCCAGAGCGGGGCATACATACGCAAGGATTTCTTCCACATTCTGATCTTTGGTAAAGTTTCCCGTGTAAAGTAAAGTAGTGTTAATGTTGATTTTGATGGTTACACCATATTGCCTTTCTATTTCCGAGAATACCTGAAGCACAGGGGATGCAGTAAATAGGAATAGGTTCCTCTTCCATGATATTTCAGGGAAAGTTTCAATGTCGGTTTCCACCTTTATTTTCCCGTTGGCTTGAATTTCGGCTTTGCTGTTGGGCTTAAGAATAGTTTCAAAGCCCTTAGTGGATTTTACTTTCACACTTCCGGTGATGCAGGTTACCATATAGACCTCTTGGCGTGCTAAAATGTTAAAGGTGGTACCCAATACCTGTGTGCTTCCCTTTGTTGATTCTACGATGAATTTGCGTCCTTTTTCGACTTCAAAATAGGCTTCTCCCTGTAGTTTAACCGTGCGGTTTATCTTCCACCAGTAAGGATGATAGGTTAAGGAACTTTGGGCGTTCAGATTAACTTTTGAATGATCGGGAAGTTCTGATAACAAATGCTGGCCTGAAATAGGTTCAATGGTGATACTATAGAAGCGAAGGAAGCTGCCAAGGGTTAAAATAACCAAGAAGCCTGCTGCAAATGCCCATTTGAAATGGTTGAAATGAATAAATAAGGAATGTCCTTTGGGCTGGACATCTATACGGGCTTCCAAGTTGGCCCATACATCGGATTGGCTTTTTCCCCATTGGAATTTTCCTCCTTTGAAAAAAGCTTTGCTTTGATGGTCAACAGCAGTCAGGTCAATATGTTCCTTGTCTAGTTTCACTTGATTTTATTAATTTTAGCTAGGTTCAAATTCCAACCTATTAAAAATAAAATGAGTCCCGATATTTTGTCTTTTAAATGAATCCTTAGGTGATCGAGGGCTTGGGTCATCCGCTTTTCAATTGCTTTTGCACTGAGGCCCAGATGGTCGGCTATTTCTTTGTATTTCAATTCGTCCACCCTGCTCATTAAAAATACAGTACGTTGTTTTTCCGGCATAGATTTTAAAGCTGCATCATATGCTTTTTTTAATTCCTGAAAGTTGATTTCGTCTTCAGGGGTGATGCTTTTATTGTCGGGTTGAAATGTGTGGAAAAAATTAAAAGTTACTTGTTGTTTACGGTATTGGGAGATAAACAAATCACCGGCAATTTTGAAGAGCAGACCTTTTACCTTTTTAGGGTCAATGATTATTTGCTTTTCCCAAACTAACATGAAGGTTTCCTGAGCTATGTCGGTTGCCATTTCTTCGTTACCTGATCTATAAAGTATATATCTTCTAAGATCTTCAAAATGTCTGTTAAACAATGAGCTGAACGCTTCTTTTTTCAACTTATTTCCTTTTTCATTCACCCCAAAGATAGATGAAATATACTTAAGGAGAGCTACGAGGGGTAGCTCTCCTTATATGAGATTGATTAAAATAACTTATTTCAATGTCCTCCCATTCCACCATTTTTTCCTTTTCCACCCATATTGCCATGGTGGTGTCCTTTGAGGTCTGCTTTTGGCATTTTACCATGTAACTCAATTTCAATGGTTTCACCATCAGTTGTCAGTTCGGTTAGATTGTCACACGTACCATCACCATAATTGAGTTCCCCAATCACGATATCATTTTGGCTATACTGAACGATTCCCTGTACCGCGTAGCGACAATCCTCAAGTCGGATCAAAGGTTCTGTAATCAGCCTGGTATAGCTGTCACCAGTTGAACTTTCCACATGGATTGATCCGGTAATCTGAATCATATCGTCGTCGCCTTCCATCAGTGTGTCTAATCCTTTAATCCATTCGCGTACACTGTCTCCCTCGCGGGTGATAATCGTGCCATCGGCCAGGGTGAAGGTTACATCGCTGGTAATTGTCATTTTACGGGCCGTGTCAGAATCTGTGTTTAATGTATGGATACTGGTACCTTCAATTCCGATTGAGTCAATGCCACAACCAATGAACGAGATTTTGCGTGTTCTTCCGTCAACACCTTTATCTCCTGAAATTTCAATTTTAACAATGCCGCTAAGCACCCTTCCGTTTTTAGTTACCGTACTGTCGCCATAATCAATGGTAATAATAACAGGATACCCTGTAACTGTAGTATCGATTGACACTGCAGGTAACTGGCCTTTTAGGTAATGGAGGTCCTTACGGCCTTCCAGCAGGTTCCCTTTTCTGCCTTTGTAGTGAGCCAGGTTACGCAACATGTGTTGGTATCCTGCATAAAAATCGGTTTCGAAGTTAGCTTCCAGAGCCACACCTTCTACAGCGACATCATTGACAGCAATGGAGGCTGATTTTAACTGTACATCACTTAAATCGGTAGCTGGTTGTTCTACGTTATCTTGTTTCTGACAAGAGAAAAAGACAAAGGTGAGAATTACGAGTAGTGTTAGAATTTTTGTTTTCATGTTTTTAAATATTTAAAGGGTTAAAAATTTATTCTTTAACCTATATCCGTAATAACAGGTGCTTACCCTACTTTATTTTTGAGAAATATTTTTCAAAATGGATTTAATACAGTTCTCAATTGTTTTTAAGGTCATTTAAAATAGTCTTTAAGTATTAGGTAATGAACTAAGTATGGTATATTTTTTTAAATAAACCAGGTATAACCGTTCATCGACTCGGCAGCAAGACTCCAGATTTTTTTAGTCTGATCAGATTTAAAGGAGTTCCATAGCTGTGATATTTTACTTAATTTTTGCCGGTACAGGATTTGTTGCTCTGACCAGCTGTTTTTCGTCCGAAAAGCGGCTGATCTTACATAACTATTACCCCCCATTTGTACAAAAACTACATTCCCAAGCTTACCGGAAACTGAGTCTCCGATGTTGCGCTTCATTTTTGCCATGATTTTAAATTATTAGTTATTGACGTTATACTTTGAGTATTGTTTGTGTACTCTTTTAATACTAATAGTGCAATTTATGTACTGATATTCAACTAATACAATATTTAATGACCCTAGAAGATATTAAATTTAAGATAGCAAAATTAAATAATTATATAAAATTACTTGCGCCACTTGCGCCACTTGCGCTATATGCGCAAAAAATAGAATAAAAGGTAAAAAATTATTATAAAATAATTCATTTGTAATATTTATAGTTAGTTTTGATAAGCTTTTAATTAAAATTAATCTTATGAAACTACTAACTATTATTCAAGACCTTTTTCTGCACCATTCCCCATTTAAAAAAGAAAAAACCGATTTTTTAATGTTTGATAGGTCGGCATTAAATAAGGAATTAAATGAAAAATTACCTTTGTATATCCCTGCGCAAAGCAAAATAGAATCTCATGCTTCAAAAGAAGGAGGAGTTTCAACTATAAATAAAGATTTGAAGCTGAAAGATATTTTTGAAAGTAAAGAAAAGTATGATCTGGTCATGGATATTTTGGCTGAAGAAAAATTGGTTGGGCTAGAAACGCATATATGGCTTGCAGAATTTTGAAACAGCTATGACCATTGCATCCACTTTAGAAAGCCATGCTATTGCTGTTTATCAACAAATGCCTATGGTATACATCAAAGGGGATAAATTAGTACATTGAATGACCCACATTGATAGTTAATGCAAAGAAACTGAACATATAATAACATAAACACTGGACAGATACTATTAGTAAACATTCGCAGTAGTTATTTCCATAAAATGAATGATCATAAGCCCCTTTTC
>Ga0123337_10001595_pt1 | contig 28600 bp, 30 predicted proteins | sample frozenSSSSmetaG_FD_89792 | JGI IMG/M metagenome (GOLD analysis project Ga0123337, IMG submission 89792) | Glacier valley bacterial and archeal communities from Borup Fiord, Nunavut, Canada, to study Microbial Dark Matter (Phase II) -... | ecosystem: Environmental > Aquatic > Freshwater > Ice >...
CGGCCGCTGGCTTCTTGTGGCAGGTAGCCGACAAATGCGAAATTCTGGCCGTTCAGTCCGCTCGCGGCCAGCGCCAGCATCAGCGACATGGGGCCTGTCAGCGGCACCACCTGAAGGCCCAAGTCATGGGCTGCGCGCACCACCGAGGAGCCCGGGTCGGCAATGGCGGGCATGCCCGCTTCGCTGACCAGGCCCATGTCGCGTCCTTCCATGGCCGCCACGAGCAGGGGTCGCGCATCAAAATTACCGGTGTGGTCGCCTTTTTTGTGAACTTCCCGCGGGAGCTCCTGAATTTGTAGCATCTGCACCGGATTGGCCAGGGGCTGCAGTTCGTTGATGCGCTTCAAATAGGCGCGCGTGCTTTTTGCATTCTCGCAAATCCAGCAGGACAGACGTGCCGCAATCTGCAGCGTGCCCAAGGGCATCACGTCCTGAAGCGGGGCTTGCGCGTCGCAGCCGAAATCAAGCGGTGCCGGAACCAGGTAGAGCTTGCCTTTTGTGATGCCGCTCATGCTGAGACCCCCTTGTTTCCCAGCAGGGGCACACCGGCCGCCTGGATCATTTTGCAGGTGCGAATCAGCGGCAGCCCAACCAGTGCGGTGGGGTCATCGCTTTCAATGGATTCGAGCAACGCAATGCCCAATCCTTCACTTTTGGCGCTGCCAGCGCAGTCATAGGGTTGCTCGGCGCGCAGGTAGTGTTCAATTTCATCATCCGTCAAATCGCGAAACTTTACCCGAACTGCGGCCAAGCTACTCTCCTCAAACCCGCTTTCGAGGCACACCACCGCCAGCGCAGTTTGAAAAACCACGGTCTGGCCCCGCATCTGGCGCAGTTGCGCCACTGCCCGCGCATGGGTGCCGGGCTTGCCCAGTGGTTGGCCATTCAGGTCGGCCACCTGGTCGGCGCCAATGACGACGGCGTGGGGGAAGTGGCTTGCAACCGCACGTGCCTTGCCCAAGGCCAGGCGCTCCGCCAACGCACGAGGTGTTTCGCCCGGCAACGGAGTCTCGTCCACCTTGGGCTCGGCCACGGTAAACGGGACTTGCAGGCGCTGCAGCAGTTCGCAGCGGTAGCGTGAGGTCGAGCCCAGGACTAAGGCCCGGGTTTTTGGTGGTGCGGCGACCAGTGAGGTGTCAGGGTTCATGCCCTGATTCTCTTACACTGCACGCATGACCAGATCTCTACAAGCTACGCGGCTCAACCTGCAGACCCTCGCCCAGGAGGGCGTGCCCTTCATTGCCAGCACTTTGCTGCAAAATATGGAGCGCCTTGCGCAAGAGGCGAAAGACCTTCAGCCCGATTCGGTTATAAATTGGCAGGCCCGGGCGGAGTTGCGACCTTGTGCCGGTGCCGATGACCAGTTGTGGCTGCACCTGCAGGCCAAAGTGGCATTTCCACTGACTTGCCAGCGCTGCATGGGTGTTGTGCTGACGCCGCTGGAAGTGGATCAGTGGTACCGCTTTGTAGCCAGCGAAGAGGTCGCCATGGCCGAAGACGATGCGTCTGAAGAAGACCTGCTGGTCATGGCGCCACAGTTTGACCTGCTTGCCGTGCTGGAAGACGAGTTGCTGATGGCGCTACCGCTGGTACCCATGCATGAAGAGTGTCCGGAGGCCCCCGTGCTGCGGGCTGGCGAAGATGAGTTGGCGGGTGAAGCCAGTGAGAAACCAAACCCCTTTGCGTTATTGGCGCAGCTTAAAAAAGAAAAATGAGTGAATCGAGGCTGATTTTTAGTGTCTATGGGTGCGCGCTTGCGCAGCGCATGAGGCGCGGTTGAATCGGTCTGGATAAAAGCGGCTCAGTCTCACGCTATAATCTAAGGCTTCGCGTACCAATGTAGTGTGCTGCCTCTTGTTGATTGATACAGGAGTCCAGTCACCAGAATTTGAAATTTGGTGCGTAATTTACCAACACTGCATCCCGTCAGGAGCGAATTATGGCCGTCCAGCAAAACAAAAAGTCACCTTCCAAGCGCGGTATGCACCGCTCGCACAATGCACTGAACGTGCCTGGTATCGCTGTGGAATCCACAACCGGCGAAATCCACCTGCGTCACCACATCAGCCCCACCGGTTTTTACCGTGGCCGCAAAGTGTTGAAAACCAAATCAGAAGCCTGATTTCGCGCTTTAAGCACTGGCCCGCACTCATCCTGCGGGCCTTTCTTTTTCCCAAAGTCAAATTCTTGACTGCACCGGTCTTCTCATGATCAGGATTGCTGTCGACGCCATGGGCGGGGATGTCGGTCCCGCTGTTACGGTCCCGGCTTGCCTGGCTTTTCTGGATGCTCATCCAGAAGCCGCGCTGATGTTGGTGGGTCAGCCAGAAGTCCTGGCTGCGCATCCCCTGCATGCCCAGCTGCAATCACACGCACGATGCCAAATGGTTGCCGCCAGTGAGGTCGTCACGATGGATGACCCCCTGGATGTTGCTCTGCGGCGCAAGAAAAATTCGTCGATGCGGGTGGCGATAAATCAGGTCAAGGAAGGCGTTGCCCAAGCTGCCGTGTCGGCTGGTAACACCGGCGCCCTGATGGCTATCGCCCGCTATGTACTCAAGACCGTTGAGGGCATCGATCGACCAGCCATCGCTTCGCAGTTGCCCAACGCGACGGGTGGGGCGACCACTGTGCTGGATCTGGGGGCCAATGTGGACTGCACCGAAAGCCATTTACTGCAGTTTGCGGTGATGGGCTCGGCACTGGTCGCGGCCATTGGCAACAATCCTGCGCCCAGTGTTGGCTTGCTGAATATCGGCGAAGAGGCGATAAAAGGCAGCGAAGTCATTAAAAAAGCTGGAAAGTTGTTGCGATCAGCGTCTGATTCCGGCGATCTGAATTTCTATGGAAATATCGAAGGTAACGATATTTTTAAGGGCACGACAGACATTGTGGTGTGTGATGGTTTTGTCGGCAACGTGGCGCTCAAGGCCAGCGAGGGCTTGGCCAGCATGATTCGGGACTTTATCAAGGCGGAGTTCTCACGCAATATTTTTACAAAAATGGCGGCTATCGTCGCCTATCCTGTTTTAACTGCATTTAAAAATAGAGTTGATCATCGCCGTTACAACGGGGCAGCGTTGCTGGGCCTGCAGGGCCTGGTGTTCAAGAGTCACGGTTCCGCAGATGCGTTTGCGTTTGAGCGGGCGCTCAATCGGGCTTATGATGCGGCTCGGAACAACTTGCTTGAGAGAGTTCGCGAACGCATTGCCCATGCCGCTCCTTTGCTGGTGGCGGCGCAAGGGGCGCCGTTGCCCAGCGTCGCGCCTGCGGCTTTTTCGATCTCAGTCGACTCACCCGGTTCAACTACGGCACATTAATTCATGACCCGTTACTCACGCATTACCGGCACCGGTAGCTACTTGCCACCGCGCCGACTGACCAACGCCGAACTGGCTACCGAACTGGCCACCAAGGGTGTTGAATCCTCTGATGAATGGATTGTGGCGCGCACGGGTATCCGTGCCCGCCATTTCGCTGCACCCGACGTTTGCAGCAGCGATCTTGGCGTAGAGGCTGCAAAAAATGCACTCGAAGCTGCAGGCTTGCTGCCCTCGGACATTGATCTCATCATTGTTGCGACCTCGACGCCGGACATGGTGTTCCCGTCGGTGGCGTGCATTTTGCAGAACAAGCTGGGCATTGCGGGTTGTCCTGCCTTTGATGTCCAGGCTGTCTGCAGCGGATTCATTTATGCATTGACTGTGGCCGATGCCATGATTAAAACCGGTTCAGCCACCAAGGCACTGGTGATAGGCGCCGAAGTTTTTTCACGCATTCTGGATTTTTCAGACCGAACCACCTGCGTACTGTTCGGCGATGGCGCGGGCGCGGTGGTGCTCGAAGCGTCTGATACGCCCGGCATTCTTGCGAGCGACCTGCACGCAGACGGCAAGCACGTCGGCATCCTGTGCGTACCCGGCCATGTGTCGGGCGGTCAGGTACTGGGTGACCCGCTCCTGAAAATGGACGGGCAAGCCGTGTTCAAGCTGGCTGTGGGTCTGCTTGAAAGCACGGCCCGCGCCACGTTGACCAAAGCGAATATGACCGAAGCCGATATTGACTGGATGATTCCCCATCAGGCCAATCTCCGCATCATGCAGAGCACCGCCAAGAAGCTGAAGATTCCCCTTGAAAAGGTGATCGTCACGCTGGATCAGCATGGCAACACGTCTGCTGCATCAATCCCGCTTGCGCTGGATGTGGCCGTGCGCAGCGGAAAAGTTAAAAAAGGCGATACCCTCATGCTTGAGGGTGTGGGTGGCGGTTTTACGTGGGGTTCCGTGCTGCTCACTTACTAAGATGATGACAGCACTGCGTCAGCCAGGCTCTGACAGGCAACAGGTGGTTGCTTGAATTTTAGACGGACAGGTCCGATGGGCCGAGTGGATCGAATTGCGGCCTTTTTGTTGCTGATGGCCTTTGCCTTGGCCGGGTGGAAAGTTTTTAACCAATCCCCTGCTACGAGTTTTTCTCCAATGATCCAGCAGGGTGCATCGCCGGCAAGCAGCTCAAGCGACACCATCAAATCGTCCTCGGCTGCCAGCCTGCCGCCGCAACAACTGTCACCTGATGGCCGGTTCCTGTTCGATGCAAATTTTGTTTCTGCTGCACCAGGCCAGGCCGTGCATGCGGCCTCCATCGTTGAGCTGAATGATGGCCGCTTGCAGGCGGTCTGGTTTTCAGGCTCTCGCGAAGGTGCGCGGGACGTTTCCATCCGGAGCGCTGTGATGGACGCCGCAACCTTGCGCTGGGGTGAAGAAAGTGCGATTTTCGGCCGGCAGCGAATTCAGCAAGGGCTTTGGCGTTACGTCAAAAAGCTGGGTAACCCGGTAATCGCCCGCGCACCCGATGGATCGCTCGTTTTATGGATGGTTAATGTTTCGCTGGGTGGATGGGCGGGCAGCGCCATTACCTGGGCGCGTTCCGTGGACGAGGGAACGACCTGGAGTGAGCCCCGTCGACTGGTGACATCGCCTTTCCTCAACATCAGTACATTGGTCAAAGGGGCGCCCATTGCCTACCAGGATGGTCAGATTGGTCTGCCGGTTTATCACGAGTTTGTGACCAAATTTGCTGAAGTTCTCCGACTCGATGCGCAGGGGCGGGTGGTCGACAAGGTCCGTATTGCTGGCAGCCAGGGAAGCCTGCAACCGGTGGTGCTGGTTGCGGACCCGGAACGGGCGCAGGTCTATATGCGCTCGGGAAAATCCAAAGTCCTGATGGCGTCCGCGACCGAGGATGGCGGCAAGACCTGGGTTTCCAGCCATGGCACTACTTGGCCCAACCCGGATTCGGCGCTGGCTGGGGTCGTGAGCCGGACCGGTGCGCAGTGGCTGGCCATTAACCCAACGCCCAAAGACCGTGAAACGCTAGCACTCTTGCAGTCAGGCGCAGGAGGTGATTTTGACGGCGTACAGCCCTGGATTGTGGAGTCGTCCCCCACCCCCGAGGTCCGTCTTTCACCGGGCGACTATGAACGTTTGCTAGGCAAAGAACTGATGGCGCACGGGGCCAGTGAAGCGCAGGCAAATGCTTATGTTGCCAGTGCCAGGCGCCAGCTTTGCGGTGCGGACAACTGCCTGCAGGAATTTTCGTACCCTTATTTGCTGCAAAGCCGCGATGGCTACATTCATTTGGTGTACACCTGGCACCGCACGCGCATCAAGCATGTGCGCTTCGATCCCCAGCAACCCGTTCCAGCTGCTCCGGCAGCCCTGAATCATGCTCCCGCCCTTGACTGATCTGGTGGCCCTGCTGGGTATTGATTTGGTGCTGTGCGCCGGATGCCTGCGGCTGCTGAGTTGGCGGCGTGGGGTGACTCCCTGGGGAAAAGGGGTTACTGCCGCCTGTTTTGTGCTTTTGTGGGTCCCGCTGGGCGCGGCACAGTTGCCGCTGGTGGCTTACTTTCGCGGCATCAGTTCTGACCTGAGCATCACGCTGGTCGCACTGGCTGGTATGGGGCTGGTTCGCCGTTTGCGGGGGCTTCGCGCCATCGACCCGCGGGAGCGAATGGCGCTGAATGCTGCTGTTGCTGCGGCGGCCTTGTTTTTATATCCTCTCGCGCTGGGCTGGGGCGACTGGGATCCTTACCGGGCGGGGTGGGGCGCACCTGGCATGTTGGCGGCCTTGCTGGCCATAACAATTTTTTATTGGAGTCAGGGGTTGCGGCTTTTGCCCTTGCTGGTGGCGTCGGCGCTGCTCGCATGGACGTTTGACCTGCTGGAATCCACAAATCTATGGGATTACCTCATGGACCCCTGGCTGGCAACCGCTGCGATTTTTCAGTGCCTGAAGTGGGCGCGCGCGCAATTGCAGACTCGATTAAGGCGGGCGAGAGCAGGTGCTGCGCAGGCATCCCCCTGATGCGTCAGCCGCAGTGGGCGCCATGGCTGATGGTCGTACTCCTAAAATAGGGGGTGAATTTTTCAGACGCTGATGAACTTGATAACCGGAGTAATTATTTGAAACCGTTCGCTTTTGTTTTTCCCGGTCAGGGCTCACAGTCGATCGGCATGCTGGACGCTTGGGGAGAGCATCCTGTCATTACGCAAACGCTGGCGGAAGCCTCCGACGCGCTGGACCAGGATCTGGCTCGGTTGATCAAGGAGGGCCCCAAAGAAGCCTTGGCCATGACAACCAACACCCAGCCCGTGATGCTTGTGGCGGGTGTGGCCAATTACCGGGCGTGGATGGCTGAAACCGGCATCGCGCCTGCGGTGGTGGCCGGCCATTCCCTGGGTGAATACGCTGCGCTGGTGGCTTCGGGTGTGCTGACGCTGGCGCAGGCAGCACCTCTGGTGCGGTTTCGGGCGCAGTCTATGCAAGACGCGGTTCCCGTGGGTGTGGGTGCCATGGCAGCCATTCTGGGGCTGGCCGCGACCAAAGTGATTGAAGGCTGCTCCGAGGCCGTGCGGACGTTCGGACCGGGTACGGCCGAAGTGGTTGAAGCCGTTAATTTCAATGACCCTTTGCAAACCGTCATTGCGGGCAGCAAGGCCGCCGTGGACAAAGCGTGTGAAATACTGAAGGCCAACGGTGCAAAACGTGCCTTGCTCTTGCCTGTTTCGGCGCCGTTTCACTCCAGTTTGATGAAGCCCGCAGCCGAGAGGCTCAAGGAGAAACTGGCAACCGTCCATTTTTCGGCCCCCAAAATTCCGGTCATCAATAATATTGACGTGGCCATTGAAGTGGACGCTGATCGCATTCGGGCGGCGCTGGTTGCGCAGGCGTTTGGTCCGGTGCGCTGGGTGGAGTGTGTACACGCCATCAAGGCGCAGGGGCTGACCCATGTGGTCGAATGCGGTCCTGGCAAGGTGTTGGCTGGTATGGTCAAAAGAATTGATTCGGAATTAACGGGTACGCCCTTATTTGATCCAGCCTCTTTGGCTGAAGTGAAAGAGATGCTGGCATGAGCGAAGTTAAGTTTGAAGGACAGGTAGCACTGGTCACCGGTGCCTCGCGCGGCATAGGTGCTGCGATTGCGCTTGAACTGGCTCAAAAGGGCCTGAAGGTGATTGGCACGGCGACCAGCGATGAGGGGGCTGCAAAAATAAGCCACGTACTGTCGGCATTTCCGGGTTGTAGCGGCAGGAACCTGAATGTGAACGACGCGGCAGCTGCTGAGTTGCTGATAGACAGTATCGTCAAAGAGTACGGTGGTTTGCAGGTCTTGGTGAACAACGCGGGCATCACGCGTGACATGCTGGCAATGCGCCTCAAGGACGATGATTGGGACGCGGTACTCGACACCAATCTCAAAGCGGTTTTTCGCATGAGTCGGGCGGTGATGCGCACCATGATGAAGCAGCGTTATGGTCGCATCATCAGCATCACGTCTGTGGTCGGCGCTTCCGGCAATGCCGGTCAAGCCAACTATGCGGCTGCCAAGGCCGGCGTAGCGGGCATGACGCGAGCGCTGGCGCGCGAACTCGGGTCGCGCAATATCACCGTCAACTGCGTGGCGCCTGGTTTTATCGAAACCGACATGACGGCCAACTTGTCCGAAGAGCAGCAAAAAGCACTCCTCGGACAAATCCCCTTGGGCCACCTTGGTAAACCCAGGGACATCGCGCATGCGGTGGCGTTTATAGCGAGTCCACAAGCGTCTTACATCACGGGCCAGGAAATTCATGTCAATGGCGGCATGTACATGTAGTGGCCCGTTGGCCATGGGTGTCATGCTGACCTTGCGGGGCGTCATGAAAACTGCAGGCTGACAGTGTTAAAACACAGGAAATCGAAGCCGGTTTTGATCCGTCCGGCCCGGCGCTCAGGGGCATGGCTCTAACGCGGTAAAATCACGGATTAATTTACAACTCCCAGAGAAAACTATGAGCGATATCGAAGCACGTGTTAAGAAAATCATTGCCGAACAACTTGGCGTGGAAGAAGGTCAGGTCACCAGTGAAAAAGCCTTTGTGGCTGATCTGGGCGCCGACTCACTTGACACCGTAGAGCTGGTTATGGCGCTGGAAGACGAGTTTGGCATTGAAATTCCCGACGAAGACGCCGAGAAAATCACCACCGTCCAGAACGCGATTGACTACGCGAACACCCATCAAAAGGCTTAAGGCCTTTACGCCTTACGCCTTTGTTGTCATCAAGCCTGTAAAACCCTTTGTGGTTTTTTCAGGCTTTTTTCAGGATTACTGAATGAGCCGTCGTCGTGTCGTTGTGACAGGTCTGGGTTGCGTCAGCCCGGTAGGGAATACCGTGGCCGATTCTTGGGCCAACGTGCTGGCCGGAGTGCCCGGCATTGATCTGATCACGCAATTTGATGCAAGCAATCTGGCCTGCAAATTTGCCGGTGAGGTCAAAGGTTTCAATATCGGGGATTACATTCCCGAAAAAGAAGCCCGGCACATGGATCGCTTTATTCACCTGGGTTTGGCGGCAGCGTGCCAGGCGGTTGCCGACAGTGGCTTGCCGACGGGCGATGCGCTCGGCGACGAGCAGGCGACGCGTATCGGATGCAATATCGGTTCGGGCATTGGCGGTCTGCCCATGATCGAACAGATGCACGCCGAGTTGGTCAATCGTGGTCCACGCCGGATTTCCCCATTTTTCGTGCCCGCGACCATTATCAACATGATCTCGGGGCATGTGTCGATCAAGTTTGGCTTCAAGGGTCCCAACATCGCCGTCGTGACAGCCTGCACCACCGGTCTTCATGCCATCGGCCTTTCGGCGCGCATGATTGAGTACGGGGACTGCGACGTCATGGTGGCGGGCGGGGCTGAGGCCACGGTTTCTCCCTTGGGAATTGGCGGCTTTGCGGCGGCCCGTGCGCTGTCGACCCGCAATGAAGATCCCAAGACGGCTTCGCGTCCGTGGGACAAAGACCGTGACGGTTTTGTGCTCGGTGAAGGCAGTGGCGTGGTTGTACTTGAAGAGTACGAACACGCCAAAGCGCGTGGTGCCAAGATTTATGCTGAAGTGATCGGTTTTGGCATGAGTGCTGACGCGCATCACATGACGGCTCCCGACGTTGATGGTCCTCGCCGATCCATGGCCATGGCATTGAAAAATGCCGGCGTCAATGCCGATCAGGTCCAGTACCTCAATGCACATGGCACGTCTACGCCCCTCGGCGACCTGAATGAAACCAATGCCATCAAGGCAGCATTTGGCAGCCACGCCAAAAACATGGTGGTCAGCTCCACCAAGTCCATGACAGGCCACTTGTTGGGCGGTGCGGGTGGCATTGAGTCGGTGTTTACCGTGCTCGCATTGCATCACCAGAAAATCCCTCCCACCATCAACATCTTCAACCAGGATCCTGCGTGCGACCTGGATTTTTGCGCCAACACCGCGCGTGACGCGAAAATCGATGTGGCGGTCAAAAACAATTTTGGATTTGGCGGCACCAACGGATCGCTGGTGTTCAAGCGCGTTTGACGCGGCTTGATAGTTCCTGCGCAAGCACGTGGCAAAGAACTGACTGTCTTGAGTACGCACAACGCCCCGTCGGTTGTTTATCCGCTGGGGCGTTCGCGTTTTGCGGCTTGGCTTTTGTTGGCGCTTTGGCTTGCCGGCCTGCTGCTGCTGGTGCTGTGGTTCTACGTCACCCGGCAACTCGATTGGCGGATGGCGCTGGCCGTTGCCGCTGTTCTGGGCGCCGGGGGAGCTGCGCGCACCAGCTGGACCCATGCCCCAGTTGGTCAACTAGCGTGGGATGGTGACGTCTGGCGCTGGGAGAGCGCAAGCTATCAGACGGGCATCGTCGTGTACGAGCTTTCGGTGATCGCTGATTTTCAGCGCCGGCTGCTGCTCAAGCTCGAAAACCAGGCCCACGCGAGACTGTGGCTCTGGGTAGAGCGAAGCGCCATGCCTGAGCGATGGCTGGATCTGCGGCGGGCGGTGTATTCGCCTCGCAAGGCATCGACCCCATCGGGGCTGCACGATGCGCTGCACGCGGAGCCCTTGCGGGCTGTGGCAGTATCGGGTGCTATGCCCCTTGCTGATATCACGCCCATAAAGTCATGAGTACCGACCTGCCACCTTCGCAAGCCGAGAAGGCTGTAGACAGCGATGCCATGCTGGTCGAACGCACGGTTGCGGGCGATCAGAAAGCGTTTGAGCTGCTGGTCATCAAATATCAGCGGCGCATCCAGCGGCTGATAGGGCGCATGGTCCGCGATGTGGACCTGGTGGAAGACATTGCCCAGGAGACGTTCATCCGGGCCTACCGGGCGCTGGCGCAGTTCAGGGGTGAAGCCCAGTTCTATACCTGGCTGTACCGGATTGCGGTCAACACCGCTAAAAAAGCCCTGATGGACCTCAAGCGGAATCCGACCGTTTCGGAAAATTCCTTTAAATCCGGGGATGACGATGAAACTTCCCCGCTGGAAAACGAACTAACCAGTTCGGAAACACCTGATGCAGTGCTGGCCAGCAAGGAAATAGCGGAAATTATCAATGCGGCCATGGATGCGCTTCCGGAAGAACTCAGGCAGGCCATCACGTTGCGCGAAATTGAAGGGCTCAGTTATGAAGAAATATCGGAAGCCATGAGTTGCCCCATCGGTACGGTACGGTCCCGCATTTTCAGGGCACGCGAAGCGATATCGGAAAAGGTCAAGCCCCTGCTGGAAAATCAGTCGGGCAAGCGCTGGTGAAATACCAGCCAGGAAAGCGGCATCCAAGATGCGACGCACGAGAAGTAAGTGCAAATTTTTCAGTTATCTTAAAAAATGGCAGGTCGCCTGCCCATGAACATCATGAAACCGCATACGCAAACCAGCGAACTCCTGTCTGCCTTGGCCGATGGCCAACTGGTCGGTGAAGATTTTGCAGCTGCACTTCAAGCCTGTCAGCAGGACGAGTCTGCATTGGCACGTTGGGACAGCTACCACCTGATTGGTGACGTACTTCGCCTGCCTGCGCGTGTGCCCGCGCCCCTGTTGCGTGGTGTGGATCTGGGATTCGTTGACCGGCTCAACAGCCGTCTGGCGCAGGAACCGCTGGCCGGGATGGCCTTGCTTGACCCTGATTCTGTAGTACCCGCCCATGGCGCGGTGGCGAGCGAGCTGGCCCATCACCGCGGCCCCGCCTCCAACGACGGAAATTTCCGCTGGAAACTGGTGGCGGGCTTCGCTTCTCTGGCTGCCGTTTCGGCCATCGCATGGAATGCATCCGGCTTGCTGGCGCTGCCTGCCTCCGCGCCGCAGTTGGCGCAGGCTGCCAGATCCCCGCAAGTGGTGGTGGCTTCACCGCAAGGCATGATGGTGCGTGACGCCCGACTGGAGGAGTTGCTGGCTGCTCACGCGCAGTTGGGCGGGAACTCCGCCTTGCAGGTACCCTCAGGATTTTTGCGAAATGCCACTTTTGAAACGCCACAAAATGCAGGGCGCTGAGTGCGTTTTGCATTGCACCATAGGCTTTACAGTTTCATGAAATTTAAGCTTTTTAGGCTTGTAGCGCATATGGCATGGGCGCTACTAGCTATGAATTATGTAGCGGCTCAAAGTGATCCATCGGCTGTCGCGCCCGCGCCTTCGGCGACATCGGCCGAGTCCAGGAGCATCGATGACTGGTTGATGCGCATGCACGAGGCCTCAAAAAATCGTGCCTATATAGGGACTTTTGTCGTGTCGTCCGGAGAGGCGATGTCGAGTGCCAAGATCTGGCATGCGTGCGAAGGCAAGCAGCAGATTGAGCGGGTTGAAACACTCACAGGTGCACCGCGGTCCATTTTTCGACACAACGATCAGGTCGTCACCTTTATGCCGGACCAGAAGGTGGTGCGGCGAGAAAAAAGGGAGTCGTTGGGCCTGTTTCCCGGGATGTTGCAATCTACCGATAGCCATATTGCCGACTTTTACAAGGTCCGGCAGGAGGGCGTTGAGCGGGTGGCCGGCGTTGATGCCGACATCATCATGCTCGTTCCCAAGGATAAACTGAGGTTTGGTTACCGTGTCTGGACTGAGCAGAAGAATGGCTTGGTGGTGAAGCTGCAAACGCTGGACACCGAGGGGCAAGTGCTTGAACAGGCCGCATTTTCAGAGTTGCAACTCGACGCACCCGTCAAAATGGACAAGCTTCTGCAGATGATGGGAAAAGTGGACGGTTACCGTGTTGAAAAGCCCGTGCTGGTCAAGACCACGGCCAGCGCCGAAGGCTGGGTATTGAAAGCGCCGGTGCCTGGCTTCAAGCCCGTGAGTTGCTACAAGCGGCCGGCGACCCAGGCCAGTGCGGCGGCCGGACAAGAACCGGTACAGTGGATTTTTTCTGACGGGCTGGCCTCGGTTTCCATTTTCGTGGAACCCTTTGACCGGCAGCGCCATGGCAAGGCCTCCAGCCTGTCCATGGGCGCCACCCAGGCGACGACCCGCCAACTCGATGTCTATTGGGTCACGGCGATGGGGGAGGTTCCCCTGACGAGCTTGAAGCTTTTTGCCAATGGTTTGGAACGCAAGAAGTAGCCCGAGTGCCTGGGCAGACTTTTCGTAAACCAGTACCAGTCGTTCAGTGCGCTGGGTTGCTTTTGGGGCTTCTGGTTCCACTTGCCATGATGAATTTTGCCACTGTCGTGGCTTGCTTGAAGACCCTATTTATGAAGAGGCTGACGATGCTTGAATTGAATTGGAAACCGCTGCGCCCCTATCTGACCGCAGCGCTGCTGGCGATCGTAGCCGCCACAGGCTTGCTGCCTGCCAAGACCGTATCGGCGCAAGTCCGCACGCTGCCCGATTTCACGGAGCTGGTCGAGCAGGTGGGACCGTCGGTGGTTAACATCCGAACGCTTGAAAAAGTCAAAGCTTCGGATGTTGCGGGCGTCGACGAGCAGATGCTGGAATTTTTCCGCCGCTTTGGTATTCCAGTGCCGCCCAACCTGCCCCGTGCTCCGCGCCCGGACCGCAATCAGCCGCCGCAGGACGAAGACCAGCCGCGCGGCGTGGGATCGGGCTTTATCCTCACCGCAGACGGTTTGGTCATGACGAATGCACATGTGGTCGACGGTGCGGATGAAGTGATCGTCACCCTGACGGACAAGCGCGAATTCAAGGCCAAAATCATCGGCGCCGACAAGCGCAGCGACGTGGCGGTGGTCAAGATTGAGGCCACTGGCCTGCCAGCCGTGAAAATCGGCGACATCAACCGCCTGAAAGTGGGCGAGTGGGTGATGGCCATCGGCTCACCGTTTGGTCTTGAAAACACCGTGACGGCGGGGATTGTCAGCGCCAAGCAGCGCGATACCGGCGACTATCTGCCCCTGATCCAGACCGATGTAGCCATCAACCCCGGCAACTCAGGGGGGCCGCTGATCAATATGCGCGGGGAAGTCGTGGGCATCAATAGTCAGATCTATTCGCGTTCGGGCGGCTTTCAGGGTATTTCATTTGCCATTCCGATTGATGAGGCAACGCAGGTGTCAGACCAGTTGCGCAGCAGCGGTAAGGTCACGCGTGGGCGCATTGGTGTTCAGATCGACCAAGTGAGCAAGGAAGTGGCCGAGTCCATCGGCCTGGGCAAGGCCCAGGGCGCGCTGGTCAGGGGCGTCGAAAGCGGCGCACCTGCAGAAAAGGCAGGTGTTGAAGCGGGCGACATCATTGTCAAGTTCGATGGCAAACCGATTGAAAAATCCAGCGACTTGCCTCGCATGGTGGGTAACGTCAAGCCGGGCACCAAGTCCGTGGTGACGGTGTTCCGGCGTGGCACCACCAAGGACCTGGCCATCATCATTGGTGAGGTCGAGCCGGAAAAACCAGCCCGCAAGGCTTCCGGAGTAGAGTCCAAACCGCCTGTCGCAGGGCCTGCTAAAGCGCTGGGTCTGGCGGTCAGCGATTTGACTGACGCGCAGAAGAAGGAATTAAAGGTCAAGGGCGGCATCAAGGTGGACGCTGTTGAAGGCGCGGCGGCGCGGGCCGGGCTGCGTGAAGGCGATGTGATCGTTTCAATCGCCAACACGGAAATCAAGAGCGTCAAGGAGTTCGAGGCTGCGTTGGCGAAAATCGACAAATCCAAAGCCGTCAATGTGTTGTTCCGGCGTGGCGAATGGGCGCAGTATGCGCTGATCAGGCCGGCGCGCTGATGAACGGAGTCCACCCGTTGGTTCGGGCGTTGATCGTGCATGTGGCGGGTCCAAGGCCACGCCAAAGACGACGCACAGCTGTCCTGATTCAATCAGTTAAAATTGTGAACAAGTTGTGCATAAGATTCCTGTTGCTAGCCCGCAACGACAAAAATATGGCCATTTTGGGACTTCTTGTCTCAGGCTTTTTGCCTACAATGAAACTCCAACTATCGCAGTTGCCATAGATTGTTGGTTCAGGGCGCGTCACCAGTCGACGCGCCCTTTTTTATGGCCCGTCGCGAAAGACCTCCCGTCTCTTCGCAAACCAAACAAGTACTTAGGCGTTCTCGTTGATGAATCACATCCGAAATTTTTCGATCATTGCGCACATTGATCACGGTAAATCCACCCTCGCAGACAGGCTGATTCAGCGCTGCGGTGGCCTGCAGGATCGCGAGATGAGTGCGCAGGTACTCGATTCAATGGATATCGAAAAAGAGCGCGGGATCACCATCAAGGCCCAGACGGCAGCGCTGAAATACAAGGCGGTTGATGGCCAGATTTACAATCTCAACCTGATCGACACCCCGGGCCACGTCGACTTCTCTTACGAAGTGAGCCGTTCCCTGTCGGCCTGTGAAGGTGCGCTGCTGGTGGTCGACGCGAGCCAGGGCGTGGAAGCGCAGACCGTCGCCAATTGCTATACGGCACTGGAACTGGGTGTGGAAGTTGTGCCGGTGCTGAACAAGATGGATTTGCCGCAAGCCGATCCGGAGACAGCCAGGCAGGAAATCGAGGACGTGATCGGGATTGACGCGACGGATGCCATTCCCTGCAGTGCCAAGACCGGCATGGGGATTGACGAGATTCTGGAGGCCGTGATTGCCAGGATACCGCCACCCAAGGGCAACCCGGCCGGCCCCTTGCGCGCCATGATCATTGACAGCTGGTACGACGCCTACGTGGGCGTGGTCATGCTTGTGCGCGTGGTCGATGGGCGCCTGGCCAAGGGCGATCGCATCAAGCTGATGGCCAGCGAGGCCACCTACAACGCCGAGCAGTTGGGCGTTTTCACCCCGCATACCGAGCCGCGTCAGTCGCTGGAAGCCGGCGAAGTGGGTTTTGTGATCGCCGGCATCAAGGAACTTCAGGCCGCTCGCGTGGGTGACACTGTTACCCTGATCAAGGGCGGCACGGGCGGCGCGGCCTTCACCGCGACCGAAGCTCTGCCGGGTTTCAAGGAAATCCAGCCGCAGGTCTTTGCCGGGTTGTACCCGAGCGAGGCCAGCGAGTACGAGTCCCTGCGGGACGCGCTCGAAAAGCTCAAGCTCAACGACGCCTCGCTGCATTACGAACCCGAAGTGAGCGAGGCGCTGGGTTTTGGCTTTCGCTGCGGCTTCCTGGGCCTGCTGCACATGGAGATTGTCCAGGAGCGGCTGGAGCGGGAATTCGACCAGGACCTGATCACGACGGCACCCAGCGTGGTGTACGAGGTGCTCAAGGCCGACGGCGAAATCATCCGGGTCGAGAATCCCTCGAAAATTCCGGATGCCGGAAAGGTCAGCGAGATTCGCGAGCCCATCGTGATCGTGCACCTCTACATGCCGCAAGACTATGTGGGCGCGGTCATGACGCTGGCCAACCTCAAGCGCGGCGTGCAGCTGAACATGGCCTACCACGGCAAGCAGGTTATGCTGACCTATGAGATGCCGCTGGGCGAGATCGTGCTCGATTTCTTTGATAAGCTGAAATCCGTGTCGCGCGGCTATGCGTCTATGGACTATGAGTTCAAGGAGTTTCGCGCTTCTGATGTGGTCAAGGTCGATATTTTGCTCAATGGCGAAAAAGTCGATGCCCTGTCCATCATCGTTCACCGCAGCCAGTCGGCCTACCGCGGGCGCGCGGTGGTGGCCAAAATGCGCGAAATCATCTCGCGGCAGCAGTTCGATGTGGCGATCCAGGCGGCCATTGGCGCCAACATTATTGCGCGTGAGACAATCAAGGCTTTGCGTAAAAATGTGATTGCCAAGTGCTATGGCGGCGATATTTCACGCAAACGCAAGCTCCTTGAGAAACAAAAAGCGGGTAAAAAGCGCATGAAACAAATCGGTTCGGTGGAAGTGCCCCAAGAGGCTTTCCTGGCCATATTGCAGGTGGAAGATTAATGCGTGTTGTCATGAGTTCAATTACCGCCGTGGTGCTGGCGGCGTTTGTCGGCTACGGCACGGCCTGGTATTTGGGGGCGGTGGAAGGCAACTTTGCCTTGCTGCTGTTTCTTGCCACCGTGGTCACGGGCATCTACTGGCTGGCGGAACGGTTCTACTTTTTGCCGCAGCGCCGCCAGGCGGTTGCCGCGCTGGAGGCTGCAGACGTGAGGCGTCGCGCTGAACTGGAAAAAATGGGCATTACCAAGGTGGACGACAACACCGGTGAAGCCAAAATGCGGCTCATCATGCAGCCTTGGTGGCTGGACTGGACCGCCGGCTTGTTTCCGGTGATCCTTGTCGTTTTTTTGCTGCGTTCTTTTTTGTTTGAACCGTTCAAGATTCCGTCCGGTTCCATGATCCCGACGCTGCTCATCAACGACCTGATTCTGGTCAATAAATTTCACTACGGCGTGCGCCTGCCCGTCATCAACATGAAGGTGTTGGACAACCACAGCCCGCAGCACGGCGACGTGATGGTGTTCCGTTATCCGCCCAAGCCCAGCCTGGACTACATCAAGCGTGTGGTGGGTGTGCCTGGCGACGAAGTGGCCTACCTCAACAAAAAGCTGACCATCAACGGCAAGCCTTTGCCCAAGACGGCCTTGTCCGACTTTTTCGATGAGGATTCACTGCGTTACGCCAAGCAGTTTCAGGAAGTCAATGGGGACAGCAGATACCGTTTGCTCAACGACGATGATCGCCCCGCCTTCATCCCCGGTGCTGACGACTTTCCCTTCAAGGAAAATTGCCGTTACAGTAGCGAAGGCGTGGTTTGCAAGGTTCCGGAGGGGCACTATTTTATGATGGGTGACAACCGCGATAACTCGCTGGATTCCCGTTATTGGGGCTTTGTCCCTGAGAAAAACATCGTGGGCAAGGCCTTTTTCGTCTGGATGAATTTCGGCAACCTGAAACGGATTGGTTCCTTCGATTGATTTCGGTACGGTGGGGTGCGCACTTCGACGTGCCCCCATTTCACAGGGCTCACCGGCTTTCTGGCCAGGGCAAAAAACAATGAAACATCAGCAACGCGGCATTTCCTTCATAGGCCTTTTGTTTGTGGCCGGCGTTCTGGCGTGCGCCGGTGTGCTGGCGGCCCAGGTGGTGCCAACGATGATTGAGTTTCAGGCCATCACCAAGGCCGCAAGCAAGGCCACCGAGGGCAGCACGGTGGCAGAGGTTAGGTCCATTTTTGACAAGGCTGCTGCGGTTGACGACATCAAGTCAATTTCCGGGAAAGACCTGGAAGTGAGCAAGGAGGGCGACAAGACCGTCGTCGCCTTTGCCTACACGCGGGAAATTCACATGGCCGGGCCTGCTTACCTGCTCCTCAAGTACAACGGCCAGTCCAAATAAGTGCGCGCCAGTTCCACCTCAAGTCCAGATCTGCTGGCACTGCAGAAGCGGCTGCAGCATGATTTTTCCAATCCCAAACTGCTGGCGCAAGCGCTGACGCACCGCAGTTTTTCTGCCGACCATAACGAGCGCATCGAGTTTCTCGGTGATTCCGTGCTGAACCTGGCGGTAGCGGGCTTGCTCTACGAGCAACTCAGCGCGCTACCCGAGGGCGACTTGTCGCGTGTGCGGGCCAACCTCGTCAAGCAGGACACCCTGCATCAGGTGGCGGTGGTGCTGGGCTTGCCGCAACTGCTGCGGCTGGGCGAAGGCGAAGCCAAGTCCGGCGGACAAAAGCGGCCGTCGATTCTGGCAGATGCGCTGGAAGCAGTGATTGGTGCGGTCTATCTCGATGCGGGCTTTGACAAGGCTGACCAGTTGGTGCGCCGCCTGTTCAAGGATGTGGAAATCAACCCCCAGATGCAGGCTATCGGCAAAGACCCGAAAACCGAATTGCAGGAGTGGCTGCAAGGGCGCAGAATGAAGCTCCCGATTTACCGCGTGGTCGGCACCATGGGTGCTGCGCACCAGCAAACCTTTGACGTGGAATGCGAAATTATTGAGTACGGCCGGGCCGAACGCGGCATTGGCGGCTCGCGCCGGGCCGGTGAACAGGCCGCTGCCACCGCCATGCTGATGTTTGTCAAAACACTCGACTCCTGACTTGGCGCTGCAAACGCAGTCGCTCTACACCCTTTTAAAAATTATGAGTACCGGTAAAAAAGAACCCAAGATGCCGCCCAAAGTGGCCGCAATCCGATCAACCCCGCCCCCTGAACAGGGAGCGGAACAGGACGCGATCAGTGCCATGCTGACGCAGGCATTGTTGTCCCGTGGGGCCGCGGTGCCCGCCGACAATGCGGCGCCCGCTGCTCACGTTCCGCCGGTTGGCGAGCAGCGTTGCGGCCTGATTGCCATCGTAGGCAAGCCCAACGTGGGCAAATCTACCTTGCTCAACGCCTTGGTGGGCCAAAAAATCAGCATCACGTCCCGCAAGGCGCAGACCACAAGGCACCGCATTACCGGCATGCGCACGCGCGACGCCACGCAGTTTGTATTTGTCGACACGCCAGGCTTTCAGACCCGGCACAGCAATGCCTTGAACCGTTCGCTGAACCGCACGGTGGTGGGCGCTGTGAACGACGTGGACCTGGTGGTGTTTGTCGTGGAAGCGGGCCAGTTCAACCAGGCTGACGCCCGGGTTCTGTCGTTGCTGCCCGAAAAAATACCGGCGATTTTGTTGGCCAACAAGTTTGACCTGATCCACCGCCGCGCCGAGATCGCGCCCTGGCTCAAGGAAATGCAGGAGCGCCACAATTTTGCCGAGTTTGTGCCGATGTCGGCCAACAACGCCAAGGATGTCGAGCGGCTGTTTGGCATCTGCGAAAAATATCTTCCGACGCAGCCCTGGATGTATGGGGCTGAGGAGCTGACCGACCGCAGCGACCGCTTCATGGCGGCCGAGATCATTCGTGAAAAGCTGTTTCGCCTGACCGGTGACGAGTTGCCCTACACCTCGACCGTATTGATTGACCAGTACGAGGAAGAGGGCAACCTGCGCAAGATCGCCGCCACCATCGTCGTGGAACGCGATGGTCACAAGGGCATGATCATTGGTGAAAAGGGTGAAAAGCTCAAGCGCATCGGCACCGAAGCCCGGCACGAGCTCGAAGCGCTGACCGGCGGCAAGGTGTTTCTCGAAATTTGGGTCAAGGTCCGTTCGGGCTGGGCCGATGACGAAGCACGGGTCAAGACCTTTGGTTACGAATGAAATGACTCCCGTGGTCTTTACGGCGTGTAATACGCTGCGTTGAACATACTGGCGTGGCTACCCAACGCATCAGCAGCGAGCCTGCCTATGTGCTGCACCGTTACGACTGGAGCGAGTCAAGTCTGATTCTCGACGTGTTTACCAGACACCACGGACGGGTGGCACTGGTGGCGCGGGGCGCCAAAAAACCCAGTTCCAGCTTTCGGCCGATCCTGCTTCCCATGCAGCTCCTGCATGTGGCTTTTGGTGGCGATGCGGAAATCCGAAATCTCAAGAGCGCCGAATGGCAGGGCGGCCATGTCATGCCAACGGGCGATGCGCTGTTGTCGGGCTACTACCTCAACGAGTTGCTGATGCGCCTGCTGGCCCGGGATGACCCGCACCCGGTGTTGTTTGATGCCTATTCGGCCACGGTGCAGCTGATTGCCAGCCAGAGCGCCGACACGCTGCAACTGGCGCTGCGTGCTTTCGAGCTGCGTTTGCTGCGCGACATCGGCCTGCTGCCCATGCTGGATGCCGAAACGGCGACGCTGCGCGCTTTGGATCCCCATATCCGCTACGTGCTGGTGGCCGAGGCGGGTCTGCGGCGCGCCCATGTCGACGACCGCTTCAGCCTGTCCGGCGAGCAGTGGCGGGCACTGCAGCAGGCCTTGGGCCACGATGCCCTTTTTTCCGACACCGTGCGGGCCTGCATTCCGGGGCTGCGGGAACTTAAAAACCAGCTCAGCGCCTTGCTGCACTACCATTGCGGCGTGAAGGTCCTGAAAACCCGGCAAATGATGATGGACCTGCAAGCCCTCTAACCCTCCCTACCGCCATGTCACCTTTATTTCGCGCTCACGGCCCATCCACCCCTTTGGCAATCCAGCAGCCTGCACGTCAAACCGCGCTGTCGGTCAATCTCAACAAGGTCGCGCTGCTGCGCAACACCCGGCATCTGGACATTCCCAGCGTGACGCGCGCCGCCGAGTTGTGCCTGCAGGCCGGTGCCCAGGGCATCACCGTGCACCCCCGGCCCGACGAGCGCCATATCCGTGCCGATGATGTCTATGAACTCGCGGCGCTGATGAAGGATTGGCCTGATCGTGAATTCAATATTGAAGGCAATCCGTTCCAGAACCTGATGGAGTTTGTGCGCAACCTCACGGCCAGGGGCTTGCCGCTGCACCAGTGCACCTTTGTGCCCGACAGCGAAGACCAGTTCACCAGCGACCATGGCTGGACGTTTCCGGAGGATGCCGAACGCCTGCAACCGCTGATCGAGCAGGCCCACGCCCGCGGTGTGCGGGTGAGCCTGTTCATGGACCCCGATCCAGAAGCGATGGCCGCGGCCAAAGCGGTGGGCGCTGATCGCGTGGAACTCTATACCGAGTCCTATGCCCGGGCCTGGTCGGGCCCCGAAAAAAATGAGGTATTAAGCCGTTTTATCGAGGCAGGACGGGTGGCGGTAGCTATTAATTTAGGAGTTAATGCCGGCCACGACCTGAACCGTGACAACCTCGCCGAGTTTCTGCGCGTGGTGCCCGGTGTCCAGGAAGTGTCGATTGGCCACGCCCTGATGGCCGATGCGCTGGAGCTGGGTTACGACGCCACCGAGAAGGACTACCTGCGCTGCATTGACGAGGCCTTTGCGCCGGGCGCCGCTGCCTGATGATTTTTGGCATAGGCACCGATATTTGCGACGTGCGCCGCATGCGCGCCAGCCTGGAACGCCATGGCGAGCGCTTTGCCCAGAAAATCCTGAGTGATGGCGAACTGGCGACCTGGCAAGCCCGCAGCGCGCGCTGGCCGGACCGGGGCATCAAGTACCTTGCCACGCGCTTTTCGGCCAAGGAGGCTTTCAGCAAAGCCATCGGCCTGGGGTTGCACTTGCCCATGCGCTGGCGCGACTGCGAAATCACCAATGTGGCCAGCGGCAAGCCTGAAATTGTGTTGCACGGCGCGCTGAAAGCCTGGTTTGAGGCGCGCCAACTCACCGTCCATGTCTCCGTGACCGATGAAACCGATTACGCCGCCAGCTTTGTGGTGGTTGAACGTACCCCTGACACTCCAACTCCGTAAACCATGACCTTCCACGCATCCGAACACGCGCCCCTCATCATCGATGTCGCCGGCCTGTCGCTCAGCAAAACCGACCGCCGCCGCCTCAAGCACCCGCTGACCGGCGGCGTCACCCTGTTTGCCCGCAACTGGAAAGACCGCCAGCAGCTCAGCGCGCTGTGCGCCGAGATCAAAAGTGTGCGCCAGGACCTGCTGATTTGTGTCGACCATGAAGGTGGCCGCGTGCAGCGCTTTCGCACCGACGGTTTCACCCATTTACCGCCCATGCGCACCTTGGGCGATGCCTGGATCAAGGACCAGCTTGCCGCGACCAACGCGGCCACCGCCTGCGGCTATGTGCTGGGCGCTGAATTGCGCGCCTGCGGCGTCGATTTCAGTTTCACGCCGGTGCTGGACCTGGACTACGGCGAAAGCGGCGTCATTGGCGACCGTGCGCTGGGCCGCGACCCGCGCGTCGTCACACTGCTGGCCAAAAGCCTGATGCACGGCCTGCTGCAGAGCGGCATGCGCAACTGCGGCAAGCATTTTCCGGGTCACGGTTTCGTCAAGGCCGACTCCCACACCGCGATTCCCGTCGACACGCGCAGCCTGACGAAGATTCTGGCTGACGATGCCGCGCCCTATGAATGGCTCAACACCACCCTGTCCAGCGTGATGCCCGCGCACGTGATTTACCCCAAGGTGGACGCCCGGCCGGCTGGTTTTTCCCGCAAATGGCTCAATTTCATTTTGCGCAGCCAGCTCGGCTTTGGCGGCGCGATTTTCAGTGACGACCTGAGCATGGCGGGTGCCCGCCTGATCGACGGCAGGAAGGTCAGCTACACCGAGGCCGCTGTCACCGCGCTCAACGCTGGTTGCGACATGGTGCTGCTTTGCAACCAGTCGGAGGGGGACGGCAAGCCGGTCGATGAACTGCTGGACGGCATGGCCGAGGCGCTGGTCAAGGGCCAATGGGAGGCGCTGGAAGCCAGCGAGCTGCGCCGGCTCGACCTGCTGCCCAACACCCCGGCCCATGAGTGGGACGAGCTAATGGTGCACCCGGCCTACATGCACGCGCTCGGGCTTATTCCCTGACTTGCCCTGACCTGAGCGCTCAGGCCTGGGTCGGCCAGGCCAGTTTGCCCACGGCATCGATGTGGGTCAGGTAGACCCGCAGGTCGAACTCGTACTGGTGATACTGCGGCTCCATATGGGTGCAGAGCTGGTAAAACGCCTTGTCGTGGCCTTTTTCCTTGATGTGGGCCAGCTCGTGCACCGCAATCATTTTCAGAAATTCCTCGGGTACTTCCTTGAACAGCGAGGCCACGCGGATTTCGCGTTTGGCCTTGAGTTTTTGGCCCTGCACGCGTGACACCGTGGTGTGCGTGCCCAGCGCATGGGTGATCACCTGCAGCTTGCTGTCAAACGCTATCTTGGACAGCGGCTCCGCGTTGCGCAGGAAATCGTTTTTCAGCCCCATCACGTAGTCGTACAGCGCCTTGTCGGTCCGTACGCCGTGCATATGGCTGTATTTCTTGAGCAGCATGTCGCCCAGCCGCTCTTGCGTGAGCAGCTGCTGCACCTGCGCTTTGAGGCTTTCGGGGTAAGCCGAGAGGTATTTCATTGGAGAAATGGTGGGGGTATTTGCTTCTAAATTAATAGCGGCTAACGACCGCCCTTATTGCGCTGGAGGTATAAATCATCAATAAATTCATCAAACTTCCCTGCGCAGCGCCGGGAACAGGATCACGTCGCGGATGCTGGGGCTGTCGGTCAGCAGCATCATCAGCCGGTCAATGCCAATGCCGCAGCCGCCGGTGGGCGGCATGCCGTATTCCAGGGCGCGGATGAAATCGTGGTCGTAGAACATGGCTTCGTCGTCGCCGCTGTCCATGGCCACCACCTGGGCATTGAAGCGGGCGGCCTGTTCCTCGGCGTCGTTCAGCTCGCTGAACCCGTTGCCGAATTCGCGGCCCGTGATGTAGAGCTCAAAGCGTTCGGTCACGCCGGGATTGGTGTCGCTGGCGCGGGCCAGTGGCGAGATCTCGACCGGGTGTTCGCAGATGAAGGTTGGCTGCCAGAGCTTTTCTTCCACGGTTTCCTCAAAGTACAGCACCTGCAGGCTGGCCAGCGAGCGGCTGGACAAGCGGTCTTTCGCGTCGGTCAACCCGAGCTTTTTGAGCGCGCTGGTCAGCCAGCCGATGTCGTCCACCTGGTCGCCGGCTTCGGTGTGCTTGAGGATGGCTTCACGAATGGTCAGGCGCTCAAAGGCGGGCGCCAGGTCAACCGGCTGGCCGCCATAGCTCAATTGCAGGGAGCCCGCTACTTTCCGGGCCGCCTCCCGAATCAGCGCTTCGGTGAACGTCATCAAATCGGTGTAGTTCCACCAGGCCGCGTAGAACTCCATCATGGTGAACTCGGGGTTGTGGCGAACGCTGATGCCTTCGTTGCGGTAGCTGCGGTTGATTTCGAACACCCGCTCGAAGCCGCCCACAATCAGGCGCTTGAGGTAAAGCTCGGGTGCGATGCGCAAGAACATCTCCTGGTCCAGCGCGTTGTGATGGGTTTTGAACGGCCTGGCATTGGCGCCGCCCGGAATCGGGTGCAGCATCGGGGTTTCGACTTCCAGAAAATCATGGGACACCATGAACTCCCGAATGCTGCTGACCGCCTGGCTGCGCGACATGAAGCGCTTGCGCGTGTCCGCGTCCATGATCAGGTCCACATAGCGCTGGCGGTACTTGACTTCCTGGTCGGCCATGCCGTGGAACTTGTCGGGCAGCGGACGCAGGCTTTTGGTCACCAGCCGGATGCTGTCGGCGTGAATCGACAACTCGCCGGTTTTGGTCTTGAACAGCGTGCCCGTCGCGGACACGATGTCGCCCAGGTCCCAATGCTTGAAGGCGGCGTGAACGTCTTCGCCCACGCCATCGTTGTTGATGTAGACCTGGATCCGTCCGCCCGAGGGACCGAACGAGGCATCCTGCAAGGTGGCAAAGCTGGCCTTGCCCATCACGCGCTTGAGCATCATGCGCCCGGCGACATGCACTTTGGCCGCCAGCGACTCCAGCTCTTCCTTGGTCATGCCATCGTACTGCGCAAACAGCGCCTCGGCCCGGTGCGCCGGCTTGATGTCGTTCGGGAAGGCCACGCCCTTGCCGTCTGCCTGGTGCTGGCGCAGCGCCTTGAGCTTTTCGCGGCGCTCTACGATCAGTTTGTTTTCATCGTGCGGGGCGGGTGCAACACTGCCGGCTGCGGCTGAATTCGGCGGGGTGGACATAAGGTCGGGGTTCCGGAAAAAAAAGGGGTGCGAGAAAAGACTGGCGCTGCGTCCCTGCAAAAAGAAGGACGACTGGGCACCGAATCCATGATTTTAGGTTTTTACGCAGCCGTTTTACCTGGAGAGCGATATGAAAGAACTATTCGCCCGGAATTCAGGGCCGCCACCGCTGGAAATTCAGAGCGAAATACCGTTTCGCTCCAGGATATCGCTGACCAGTTCCAGCCGCAGCAGCGGGTTGTCCAGCATCATCAGGCGCTGCTTGAGCGCCATCGGAATCGGCAGCAACTCGCACCAGCGATTGGCGACCCAGCCGCAGTCGTCGAGCTGAAAGGGTGGTAGCAGCGGCATTTGACTGGCTGGCACGTCACGTGCCTGCAGGCTCTGGATCAGATTGGCCAGCGCAGTGGCGGTGCTTTTCAGGTCGTCGGGGATTTTGACCGACTGGTCGCCATCAAGCCGCGTGACATCTGCGATCCAGAGGCCGTGCTTGAGTTTTTCCTGCCGGGAAATTTCAAAGCGCTGTATGCCCACGCAGCGGATCACCATCAGGCCGGGCTGCGGCATTGAAAACTCGGTGATGCGCGCCAGCGTGCCCACGTGGCTGAAGATTTCGCGTGCAAAGCCGTCGCCGCTCGGTACCGAATCACTGCGTTGCTGCACCTCCGCGCCTTGGGTCAATGAAACCACGCCAAAAGGCGCGCCGGCCTTGTGGCATTTGCCGATCATGTCCAGGTAGCGGACTTCAAAAATCTGCAAGGGCAGCAAGCCGCCGGGGTACAACACCGTGCCCAGCGGGAACAAGGGGAGGGAAGTCAGCGTCAGGGCGTCGGACATGGCATCGGCTTTAAATGACAGGAAACAGCATCATCCGCGGGCTGTCTGGCGGGCACCGCTTTCGCGCGCCAAACACGCCAGAGCTTCAGGGGCTTTAGCTGACGGCGTCGGCTGGCTGCTTGAGCAGCATGGCGAGGGAACTTGCCACCGTCTTGCGCAGTTCCCTGCGGTCGCAGATGAAGTCAACCGCGCCTTTGCTCTGCAGAAACTCGGCGCGCTGAAAGCCTGGCGGCAGCGTGACGCGCACCGTCGATTCAATGACGCGCGGACCGGCAAAGCCGATCAGGGCCTTGGGTTCGGCAATCACGATGTCGCCGACAAAGGCAAAGCCGGCGCTCACGCCGCCCATGGTCGGGTCGGTCAGCACGCTGATGTAGGGCAGGCCTTTTTTGGCCAGGCGGGTCAGCGACGCGTTGGTCTTGGCCATCTGCATCAGGCTCAACAGGCCCTCCTGCATGCGCGCGCCACCGGTGGCTGTAAAGCAGATGAAGGGCACTTTCTGCTCGATCGCCGTATGAACACCGCGTACAAAACGCTCGCCCACCACGCTGCCCATGCTGCCGCCCATGAAGTCAAATTCAAAGCAGGCGACCACGACGCCGATGTTGTGCACGGCACCGCCCATCACCACGAGTGCGTCGGTTTCGCCGGTGTTTTCCATCGCTTCCTTCAGGCGCTCGGGGTATTTTCGGCTGTCCTTGAACTTGAGGGCATCGACCGGCAGCACTTCCTGCCCGAGTTCGTAGCGCCCTTCGGCGTCCAGAAAGGCATCGAGCCGCGCGCGCGCGCCAATGCGGTGGTGGTGGCTGCACTGCGGGCAGACATTCTGGTTTTTTTCCAGATCGGTCTTGTACAGCACGGCCTCGCAACTCGGGCACTTGATCCACAGGCCTTCGGGCACGCTGCGGCGCTCGGTCGGGTCGGTGGGGCTGATTTTGGGGGGGAGGAGTTTTTCTAACCAAGACATGGTGTCAGTCCTTGTGGTGTTGCGCTGCAGTAAACCTGCTGGCGCAAGTCGAAAAGCGCCATTATGCGCTGGCTATGCGGGGCCAAAAGTCAGTCCAGGGCGTTACGGATCTCCTGCAAAAAGGCCTGGGCAACGGCGGCCACTTTGTCGCGAGGCTGGTTTTCAATCAGCTGGATGATCTTGCTGCCAATCACCACGGCGTCCGCCACCTTGCTTATGGCCTTGGCCGTGGCGGCATCGCGAATGCCAAAACCCACGCCCACGGGAACGCGCACATGCTGGCGAATGCGCGGCAGCATGGCTTCCACGGCATCGACATCCAGCGCGCCGGAGCCGGTCACGCCCTTGAGCGAGACGTAATACACGTAGCCGCTGGCGACCTGGGCCACCTGTGCCATGCGCTCGTCCGTGCTGGTGGGCGCCAGCAAAAAGATCAGGTCCATGCCGTGGGCGCGCAGCCTGGCGGCAAATTCCACGCACTCTTCGGGCGGGTAGTCGACGATCAGCATGCCGTCCACGCCGGCTTCGGCGGCATCGCGGATGAAGGCGCTTTCGGTGGTGCTTGCGCCATGCTTGATGTCATAGCGCTCGACCGGGTTGGCGTAGCCCATCAGCACCACGGGCGTGGTGTTGTCCTGGCGGCGGAAGGTGCGCACCATGTCGAGCACCTGGAGCAGGCCGACGCCTTGGGCCAAGGCCTTTTCTCCGGCTTTCTGGATCACCGGGCCGTCGGCGCTGGGGTCGGAAAAGGGTACGCCCAGCTCAATCACGTCGGCGCCGCCCGCCACCATGGCGTGCATTAGCTCGGGCGTGACGTCGGCATACGGGAAACCCGCAGTGACATAGGGAATCAGGGCTTTGCGGCCTTGGGAAAGCAGCGCGTCGAGTGTGGGTTTGATGCGGCTCATGCCTTGAACTCCACGACTTGCGAGGCGCCCTTGATGCTCTGGCCGTGGCAGGACGGGCGGCAGTAAAAGTCGGCGTTCGACAGGTCGGCCACGGTGCCAATGTCCTTGTCGCCCCGGCCTGAAAGGTTGACCAGAATGCTCTGGTCGCAGTGCATGGTTTTGGCGAGCTTCATTGCGTAGGCCACGGCGTGGGCCGACTCCAGTGCCGGAATGATGCCTTCGGTGCGGCACAGGTAGTGAAAGGCGGCCAGCGCTTCGGCGTCGGTGATGCCGACGTATTCGGCGCGTCCGATGTCTTTCAGATAAGCATGCTCGGGGCCGACGCCGGGGTAGTCGAGGCCGGCGCTGATGCTGTGCGTCTCGGTGACCTGGCCGTCTTCGTTTTGCAGGACATAGGTGCGGTTGCCATGCAGCACGCCGGGCAGGCCGCGCTGCAGCGAGGCCGAATGCCTGCCGCTGTCCATGCCTTCGCCGGCCGCCTCCACCCCGATCAGGCGGGTTTGCTCATGCGAGATGTAGGGGTAAAAAATGCCCATGGCATTGCTGCCGCCGCCGACGCAGGCGACGACGGCATCGGGTTGCTTGCCGTCGTTCATCTCGGGCATCTGGCTCAAGCATTCGGTGCCGATGACGCTCTGGAAGTCGCGCACCATCATGGGGTAGGGGTGCGGCCCGGC
>Ga0123337_10001600_pt1 | contig 28585 bp, 20 predicted proteins | sample frozenSSSSmetaG_FD_89792 | JGI IMG/M metagenome (GOLD analysis project Ga0123337, IMG submission 89792) | Glacier valley bacterial and archeal communities from Borup Fiord, Nunavut, Canada, to study Microbial Dark Matter (Phase II) -... | ecosystem: Environmental > Aquatic > Freshwater > Ice >...
AGGAAATGGCTAACCTGAATGGCATTTACCCTAATCCGTTTGACGAAAGTGTTACTATGGATTTCTATAACACCGTTTCAACAAACGACATCACTATCGGGATCTATGATCTTAGTGGCAGAAAGGTATTTATGAATCATGCCGGCAGACTTCCGCAGGGAAACAATATTATCAAAATGAATCTGAAAGGAATTAATATCAAGGATGGAGTTTACTTTGTTCAGATTCAGAAAAATGGTATCATCTGGAAGACGATGAAGATTGTTAAGATGAAAAAGTAAGGATGAGAAGAATATGAGCTGAGTATGATATGATGGTAATAGAGTGCAATGGCTAAGCGACACGATCTCTAGTCTGATTGGAAATTTTTATGAGTCGAAAATTATGCAATATTTTACTGTTATAGTTTTCAATCATTGAAATGAATAAGATATCAAAAAAAAACTATCAATAATTTGTGTTATTTATAGTCTTCAGTGTCCTGAAAAACTCTTTACATGAAAGTAAAATCGACATCCCCATACATCACAATTACTACTGCGTGGTTTAGGCAAAATTCACTTCATAGTCGGCACTGCAACCGACGAAGTATTATTTAATGGCTGCTGGCATTTCCTGACCTAATTGCTTTCTTTCCCCCAATAGATTTCCTTTGGTAATAATTGTACACCATGAAAGTATAATTTCGAAATATGAATGTGTGGGCATAACATAACGAGTGAAGGTAAATAGCCGATATGAAAATCAACGCCTAAAAATATATTTACTAAACTTTTTTCAATAGAACAATACTCTTTTCCCGTTTTATTACTAAAATGAATCAAGCGTATTTCCTGCTCAGATTCCCACTCTTTATTTTTTGTGAAATATAAATAATCCAGATGTTTAGGCCTGAAATCTTCTTGCAAATATTTTTCTATACCAAGTGTTTCGATCAGGGTATGATCAATACATTTTTGCTCAACAGGTATTGATGGGTCAAATTCGAAGTATTAAATTTTTTTAAATAATGTTGGATTTATTATAATCTCATTTTCTTCTAAGAATTTTTTCTTATCAAGCTCTAAGCAAACGCCTTGGTGATTACCTCCATAATATGACCACATTCTGGATGACTCAAAGCCGTATAAGTGCTTATCATCCTGCGAAAACGAAATTAATTTACAATCCTTTCTTAGTATTTCACTTATTTCCTTGTTCCTATTGGTCATAGCTCCAATGTCCATTATTTTTAAACTGTTTGCCGCAAATACAAAGCTTTTGTTTTCTCTTGGGTCATTGGTATTTATAATTGGACTTAATAATAGTCTTTGATCTTTTAAAATTAATTCTATTGCGGTACTTAATTTACAATAATGATATATTCTATTTTCTGGATAAGTAGATATCATTTAGAAATTGATTTATGCTTGAAAGTTACGTTGTAACATTTAGAAAGTAGGCAAATTTATGTTCCTCGCCCTGGATAAGAAATGTTCGTTAATGATTTAACATTTAAAATTATTTTCAAATGATCAGTTTTATTCCGTCAGCCGGAACAAGTATTAATTAATTAGTAAATAGTTTAAGAATTTTTTACTTAAGCACCGGTGTCTGACGCGAGTACGCGAGGCTGACTTTGCAGGAAGGTCACTTGTGCCTTGCTATGGTACGCGCGACAACAGGCCGCGTAATGCGCCTGGCTCCATATAAAACTTTACAAAGGCACAAGTACGCCAACACACAAAAAGCTTAGCTGCATACTTGCGCGAGTACCGGGTGCGTTCGTACTCACTCGGTCAGCAATTGCTCAATTTCAGATTTGAAAACTGGTAGATACTGAATTACAATTCCCCAAATTATTTCATCTGATACAGTATCATAGCCATGAATGATTCTATTTCTTGTATCGACTATTTTTCGGGAATTTGTCAAATTGATAGAATCATCCTTTTGTAAAATTCGATTGGTTGCTTCACCAATAATTTCAATATTTCTTTCAACGGCTCTCTTGGTCTTTATATCTTTCTCATAGTAAATAAATTCCTTAGGTTGTGTTTCTAAGAATGAATCTATTTCATGAATTGCACTTAAAATATCATATAACCAGGTCTTGATATCAATATCCATAAATTAATTTTCGCTGACTTTCTAAAGATTGTTTGAAATAAGGATTTTTTATGGCCTTTGCTTCAATTAAATCAATTGTTCTATTGAAAACGTCTTCGAGAGAAAACTTTAAATTAAAATAATTATCTGCATAATTTTTTAAATCAATGGATTCAAAATCAACAATAAAGTCAATATCACTTTTTTCGGTAAATTTTTCGGATAATACCGAACCGAATATATATAGGGTCTTTACTTTATACGTGGTGCAAAGTCTTTTAATATCCTGGGAATATATTTCCAATGTTTCCATCTTATCATTGAAAATAGCGAAAAAAGATTATATCAGGAAAAATCGAATTGTAGCAAGCACTAATGCTACAACTGCTATATGCAGTGCGCGATTTAAAGACATTAGTTTCACGGAGATAGAGAGATCTGTCTTATTTAATTGTTAAACCGGAAACAAAGTAGCTAACTCAAGCCGACAACAGGCTAATCTGCCGCTATATTAGAATTATCTTCCAACTAAATTGAATAATTCCAGCTGCTGAATGTTTGACAAAATTTATAATATCATATCATAAATTTTCTCACCTCATTCAAACAAATCACACACACTCTCTCATCACATATTCTTACTATCGTCAGCATCCACTCCATTTACCTCTGTCTTCCCCTGGTAGTTGTTTTTAATTGCAGGGTGTTTACAATTAGGAACATATTGCGAAGCATCCCTTTTATCAGGTTTGGCATCGCTGAGGGTGTTTCTTAGCCAGCCATCAATTTTTCCCGTAGTAGAATTATCGAATTTTATACTCAGCATACTTCATGCTTTTATTTTTAATATCAACGCCCATCACTAAAGTTTTCATAGTAGAACAATTATAAATTAATTTAGTTGCAAAATACAGACCTACACTGCTTATACGCTTTTGTGTATTCTTCAATTTAAATATTACTTTTTATTTTAAACAGTATGAATTGCGGGATTATAGCTGAGTAACTATTATAAAATAAATCTACAGGTAACGAATCTTTAGATAGTTGACTTTTGTCAATTAATAATTATCATCCTAAAAATATCTTACGTCTTTTTGTTACCTTGTCATCCCTAAAACAATTTTATGAAGAAGCTCTTTAATTTAAGTTCGTTAATGGCGATTGCGATATTTTGTTGTTCGTATACATTTATATTTGTGCAGGCTATTGATGTTTCCGGGAAATGGAACATGAAAGTGGAAACTGCTGCCGGCAGCGGCACGCCTGTATTCGTTTTAAAACAATCGGGCGAGACTATCACGGGCACTTATACCGGACAATTGGGTGAAGCACCTGTAAAAGGCACCATCAGGGAAAAAGATATCCGGCTGGAATTCAAAGGCGGAGAGATAGCGGTGGTTTATACCGGCACTGTCGATGGAAACACCATGAAAGGCAAAGCGGTTTTCGGAGAACTTGGCGAAGGAACTTTCTCAGGTGTTAAAGATGCAAAGTGAATGAACCCCAAAAAATTTATTGCTATCATCCACGGGCTATCAGCCGTCAGCCGTCAGTTATCAGTAATACTATGGTGTGGGCGCCAGACGATAATAAACAATTCAATCTAATATCAGCCTAACTTATTCCTTCTTAGCTTTAACTACCTCGCCAGGCATAATCAATGATTCAAAACCTGCAAGGTCGGAGGGTTTTACGTTTGCCTTGTATCCATTAAAATTAAAGGTGGTTGGTTTATAAGGTCCGACAAAATCAATATTGTTATCAACTTTAATCTGGTTCTCCATCCCGATAGCCCAGAATGCAGCATTGATTATCATGCGACGAAATCCGTCACTCAATAAATCTTCCGAAGCGCCATGCGTAGTGGTGAATACCCGACCGGTGGCACCCGACGTCAATTTATAATTTCGCGTCCAGGCAACAGGCAGCATTTCTTTTGAAGTATCCGCAGTTGCATCAGGTGTCATACCGTTGAGTATTTTACCGCGGGCTAAAATGGTAGCGCCTGAACTTTCGGGATAAGCTTTGTAGCCACCACTATGCGCCCATGCATCTTTTACACCGCGCATGATAGGATGATCTTTCTGCGCCGCTTCAACTATTAACTTTGATGCCTGCTGGTGGTTGGTCCCGTAATGCCCGACCCAGGTCTCCCCAAGAATCAATTCTCCAAAACCATCCTTCCACTCTGTCATCGGACCCTTATATTCAAAGTCATACTGTTGCCATTGCGGATTATTTTTTATATTGAAAGCATGTGTGGCTGTTCTGAAACCCATCACCGGGCCACCACGTTTTAAATATTTATCGATATGCTGCATTTCTTCACCGGGGAAATTTGCGAACCTTGTAAAGATAACCATGAGGTCGGCATCATCAAGTGCCTCCAATCCTTTTATATCAGAGCTGCCGGGATGTATGTGTCCATTACTGTCCAGTGCCCATATAACGGTGCAGGTAAAGCCATAACGTTTTGCCAGGATACGTGCCAGCGCCGGCAGCGATTCTTCTGAACGGTATTCATGATCCGAGGAGATAAAAACTATTTTTTTACCAAGCCCCGGACCGCTATCACCCTTATAAACCACCTTGTATTTATCAGCTTCCTTTTTTACTTTGTCACCCACCTTCATGATGCCACGCATCATCATCCAATGACCGGGAAAGGAACAGATAAAGTCGTAGTCACCCATTTTTTTGGGAGCCATAAATTTCAGCACCGCTACTTCACCTTTTTTAATAAGTCTGGATGACGCGATAATCTCCTTACTGGCAGGAACATAGTTCTTCTTAAAACCGTCCGGCATAGCGCTTGCGAGCATGCCTACTTCCTGCGCTTTACCAGGATATAAAATTACCAGGTTATGCGGCATGGCATCAGGATTTCGGAAAGTAATTTTCACCGGCTGTCCGGCTACAACATTAAATTCGCTGAGATCAAATTTCATTTGTTCTGGTAAGGAATTGATGGTTATCTCAATGAGCTGTAATTGCCGCATCTCATCAGTTAATTTTACCTGTTCGTGTTTTAAAAGCCTGCCCGATATTCCTGTTAAAAACTTCACCCCATTTTTAAATGCGGCCTGGTCACGGTTCAAGGCAGGTATTTTTTGCAACTGCCTGAGCACGGATTGTGATAACGTACTGACCTTATTATCAGGTACGGCATTCATATCCATAGAAGACAATGTGTTAACCACCACGTCCTGCAGCCTGCCCTCTGTCAGGAGTTTGCTCATATCTGCAAGGGCATCTTCCCGGTGACCCGGCATACTCACTAAAGTGTTCATTGCAAGAGCAGCGACACTGCCGGTACTACTCATGCCAGACACCGGCATATTAAGCATCGGAGACGGCTTGGGATTTTTTTCATTTATTAAAATAACCTCATGATTTTCATCGAGAATTTTTAAAGTGAAATTTGCAAGCCGGTCATCACAACAATCAACCCGGTTCCACACATTGATCTTATTTATACTATAAGCCTTGCCAAGGTCCACCTCCCACCATGGATTGTTGCCCGACTCTGAAGTGTGCGAAGTACTGCCATTACCAAAAACGCCATCTGTGTTACCGTCAATAGCCAGTTCAGGCTTGCCATTATAAGCAATGCCCGACTGCTTTGCCTTGCCATTCCTCGCAACATTTACAGCGCCGCTAAACACTTCTACTTCAGCCAATGCAAGCGCACTTTTATCTTTAGGGATAGATACCTGCACATAACGCCCCATCACACTACCGATATCCACGTTAGCCTGCAGGTAAGGTGACTTGTTAAATAATAATGCTCTTACGATAGAATAGAACTCATCCTTTTTTCTTGCATCATCTATTCCCTGTACGGCAATAATAAATGCACTGATCCCCTTAGCGCTTTTTGCCACTTTGCTAAAAATAGCTGCGGGCGTCTCTCCCATTTTTACCAGTGCTGCTACTGCGGCTGTACGTGCGGGTGAGGGTGCCGTTTCATTTATCAGCAGTGCATGGATACCCGGTTGCTGCTTTAATAATTCTTCTTTGGAAAGACTGTTAAAGAGTTGATAGATGCCGGAGCCGGCTCCTTCTTTATTACTCATCAGTTCCAACAAAATCCGGACTTTATTCTTTGAGGTTAGTTTCTCCAGATTCATCAACGCGGCTGTTCCTATTTCGACAGGCACGTCATCCATTGCAAGCAGTTTACGACTTACTTCTTCTGTTTGCTTTAACCGCGAAATTTCTTCCGGGGTACCATTTTTTATCACAAAGCTTACAGCTGGCTTTGAAAGTTCCTTACCATCTTTCAACGCCTGGCGCCAGTATTTATCAACCGACTGACGGGCAAAAGCTACCTGTTCTTTCAACTGTATATCCAGTGGATGACTGGCTGCTTCCATTACAACTTCAGCGGCATCAAAGCCTTCGATATTATTTGCGGCAAGAATAGCTTGTGCCCGTACCAACGGGTCCTGGTCATTAGCGGCGTTCATCAGCATTGCAATACCTCCTTCTACTTTGGTTCCCCAGTTACCCAGAACTTTGGTGGCGGCGGCACGCACTCTCGCATCAGGCACCTTTAATACTTTTTGTAACAGTTCCTTGTTCACAACCCGTTGCATTTGGTAAACCCATAATGACTCCAGTAAAGCCTGTTCATCACCCGGATTTTTCGGATCGAGAGGATCGCTGAATTTTTTTATAGCCGTTAACACTTCCTGCGGATCACGGCCTGTCAATTCAGTACGTACCCGGTATCGCGTGCCATTTTGTTTTGACCTGAGGTGACTTATCACTTCATCAATAGGCATACCTTTTAGTTTAACAGGCTTAAGTAAAGACCTGTCTTTACCCACCAGGCGATAAATTCGCCCATGGCTGTGATCGCGCGCGGGGTCGCGCATGTTATGCTGCATGTGGCCAATCAATGCATTGTGCCAGTCCAGTATATACACTGCGCCATCGCCACCAACGCCTACTCCACTCGGACGAAAGTTAGGGTCACTGGAATGTATCAGCGAACCTTTTTCATACGCTTTGATATCCGCACCCTCAATTTTAAATCCCTGGTCTTTTACACCCTGGTAACCAATTACATTACATAACATCAGGTCACCATTGTATTTTGCCGGGAACTGTTCACTGGAAAGAATATTGATACCGGCAATAGGCCTTACCTTTTGTTCAAACAACTGCCTTGCAGGCTGTCCCTTACCGATGTTAATATAATAACCGGTGCCACTGGTGCCGTCGGTAGCGAACTGATTACCCCACTGGTCAAAAGTATCACCATGAGGATTGGGGCCAATAGGAAAATGAAAGCTGTACTGAAAAGTCAGCGGGTCAAAACGGTATATACCGGCGATGCCTGACCGAAACGGACCATAAGGCGTTTCAATGGCTTTCTTATTAAAGATGCCACGCTGCCAGTACAATGCTCCATCCGGGCCCAGTTGAAAACTGTTGGCGCTATGGTGGGAATCCGCACTAGAAAGACCATCAAGCAAACGGATCTTTACATCAGCCTTATCATCGCCGTCAGTGTCTTTCATAAAATATAATTCCGGCGGAGATGCCACCACTACGCCACCGTTCCAGAAACAAAAGCCGGTAATGCTATTCAAGCCATCGGCCCATACAATCTCACGGTCGGCCTTGCCATCGCCATCATCATCAGGGAAAATCAATATCTTATCATTCATGGCTCCTCTTGGGTTCCAGTGCGGATAAGTGGGCCAGGTAACTACCCATAAACGCTCATTCATATCGAAAGTCATTTGCATCGGGTTGATCAGATCAGGAAACTGTTCTTCCGAAGCAAAAAGGTTTACTTTAAGATCAACAGGAATAGTCATTTTTTTGATGGCTTCTTCCGCGCCTAAATAAGTATAAGGCTCCTCTCTTGGTGTTTTGTAATCGTTGAGGTATGATTTTGGAACGATGGGTTCAGGAAGATTGCTGTCATCGATCTTAACTTTTCTCGCTGCCAGGTCAGCACCATCTTCTTTAAAAGTATCGTTCATCTTCGCGACGGTCCAGATAGCACGGTCACGGTTCTTTGTCATCACTTCAAACATATCCATCTCGCGCAGCATAACATCACGGTTCATCAGTTCACCGAATTTCAACCAGGAGCGGCCCCCGTAAACATTGTAGCCATCGGTTGTGCGGTATTTATTAAACCAGTGCCAGTCTTTATCTTTCACGGCATCGTTCAGCAACGTCATTTTATTTTTGTTATGGTCGGCGCTTTTGCCGAACAGCTCGTTGTCTATTGCATTAGCAAGCGCTTTGTTTCCTTTATAATTAAGGTGAATGCCATTAACCGTATAAGGTTCCTTCTCTGAGTTTGTGGCATAGAAATTTTTTGTGATAGCATACAGGTCTACGAAACTTACATTCTCCTGTGCGGCCAGGTCAGCGATAACTTTCGTATACATTTCTATCCGCTTGTTATTCTCAGCACCGTCCGGCAAAAATTTGCTCTTAAGATTTTCATTGGCGATGGGTGAGAATAATACCAGCTGCGGAGCACTCTTTCCGTTAAAGTTTGCTTCTTTTGTTTTGCGTACAAATTCCGTCATGTCTGTTTTGAATTTCACGAGACCTGCTTCACCGGCGAAAGATTCGTTGAAACCGAAGAAAGCAAAAACAACATCGGCTTCCACATGGCTGAGCCATTCTTCCGGCGTCCCAAAAGCTTCTTCACGCTGCCGGAGTTTTACTTCATCGGCTGAAAAGCCGAGGTTGCGGAAAGTTAAGTCCTTATCAGGAAAGCGCTCCTGGACGTAGGTTTCAAGCCAGCCGTCTTCCTGCAAGCGGTCGGCAAGCGTGTTACCTATGATGGCAATATGGGCACCCTTATTTATACTGAGACTTCTTATCTGTGTGCCACCGGTCTTAAGATCACGACTGGAAAAGCTGATGGTTAAAAGAACAACAGATATAAATAATAAGCTGCGGAAAAGATGTGACATAAGATAGATAGCGTTTAAAGATTAGTGTACTATATGGGTAGCAAATTCAATGGTTCAAAAATGGAGCGTTTAAAGGTTTTCAGTTAGCATACTAATGAGTCATGAGTACCGTTGTTTTAAGAAGATATACTTTTCACGAAATAATTACATCGAACCTGCCGTCTTCCTCCTGATAGCTGACAGCTGCAGCTTTCAGCTATCACGGCAGCTTCCTGATCAAAATATCTTTATAGTAAACCTTCGCTTTTCCGCCACCATGAATCTGTAGTGCTATCAGGCCTTCCTGGGGAATAGCATTATCAGTTTCTGTATAGTTAACCGTTTGGCGGCCATTCAACAGGATACGTATATTTTTGTCCTTACAGATAATCTCGTAGTCATTCCACTCATTGATCTTTAAAATTTTGCTTATTTCAATAGAGTCAGGTTTCTCCAGCGTTTTATTCCGGCGGCTCTCATCGTATAAACTCGCCCAGTAACCACTACCAAGATCAGCCTGGTAACCGATCATTTCGTAGGTTGGATTATCGGACCTTTTACTTCTGAACTGTACACCTGCGTTCACAAATCCGGTTCCTACCAGTTTGAATTTTAATTTCAAATCAAAATTATGATAGCTATTAATGGTGTTAAGAAATTCATTGTGAGGAACCGTTGTTGTGAGCGAACCACCCGCTATTGAACGATCTTCTATTTTAAATGTCTGCACGGTGTCTCCCCGCCAGCCTGTAAAGGTTTTACCGTCAAAGAGTGGCATGAATTGTTGCGCCTGACAAGCTGTGTCAAGTAAAAAAGAAAAGACAATACACATCGATAAGCAGGATGATATATTCACTGGTTTCATTTAAACAAGTTGTTATAGTTGTTCAATAAAGATATGCGATTATCAAGGGAACCCGAAAACTACCCAAAATCATTTGTTGTTTGAATTGTGATTTATATGATTTGATGACAGACTACCAAACGATAAACTTCATAGTCTATCATTAAATCATATAAATCACCGTTCAGACAAATCATACTATCATGTTCAACACCATCACGCCCATCAAGCCTACCACCGCCACCAATGTTTCCATTACTGAAAAAGAACGGAATGTTTCCTTAAGACTCAGGTTAAAATATTCTTTAAACAACCAAAATCCCGAATCATTTACATGAGAGAAGATCATACTTCCTGCGCCTATTGCCAATACCATCAGGTTAGGATTTGTATGGGTTTGAATCATTACAGGGCTGATAAATCCGACGGTCATCAGTGCCGCGATAGTGGATGACCCGAGCAACACCCGAATCAGCGCGGCTATCAGCCATCCCAGTACCAATGGCTGCAAATGAAATGACTGCAGGTAACCGGCAATTACTTTGTCCAGTCCGCCTTCGATAAAAACCTGCTTCATGGCTCCTGCCCCACCGATGATCAGCAACACCATGCTGATATCTTTCACCGCTGATTCATAGATCCTCATAATCTCACGGATAGATTTATTCATTTTAATTCCCAGAAGGTATGTGCCAACCACTAATGCCACCAGCATGGCAATAGTAGGATTGCTTAAATAAGAAATGATTTTTAAGAATGTCTCATTTTGAATTTTGAATAAAGACAGAATGGTGCCGGTCATCAGCAGTAATACAGGTAACAGCGCAGCGAAGAAACTATTGAAAGCGCCCGGCAAAGCTTCCGCTAATAATAGTTTAGGGCGGAAAATATCCCGCGGTATTTTTTTAATGTCCTTCAACGTACGGGAGTATAAAGGTCCGGCTACGAGAATGGCAGGTATGGCAACGATGATACCATAAAATAATGTAAGACCCATATCTGCGTGTAGCTGTACCAGTAAGGCTGTCGGGGAAGGATGTGGCGGAAGGAAGCCATGCATCACGGAAAGCGCTGCCAGCGCGGGTAAGCCGATGTATACAGCAGGTAGTTTATATTCAAACACTACGGAAAAAATCAACGGCACCAGCAGTACAAAACCAATCCCATAAAACAGGGTGCTGCCCACAATGAACCCGGTGATAAGCAAGGCCCATTGAATATATTTTAATCCGAAAGCTTTAGCCAGTACAAAAGCTATCCGCTGAGCGGCGCCGCTTTCAGCGATTAGCTTTCCAAGCATCGCACCCAGCACCACGATGGTTACTAATGTACCGATCGTATCTCCCATACCCTTTTGAATAGCCGTTACCAAGGTGGTTGCAGGCATGCCTAATAACAAACCTGCAAAAATCGCCACTACCAAAAAAGCGAGGAAGGGATGAATGTTTCCCCAGGTAACTAAAAGGATTAACAAGAGGGTGCAGGTAAGAAGGAGGAGGATGGTCAAGGTTGATTGGAGGTTCTGAGGTGAAAAAGATATGAGACCTTTTTTTCTATAGCATAAGTTTCAAGCAGCTTATACAACCTTCCGCCTTTACTTGCGCATCGCAAAGTATGGCATCATGAATTTTTGGGAAATCGCTTTGCTTAGTACCTGCACCAATTAGTAAGTCTGCCGTACTCCAAACTTTACTTTCGTATTGTAAAATATTATTTGACATCAGTGCTTATAACTTTTTTTATTTATTTTTTTAATATTACCGGATACTTTTTTAATGCTTCATCTGCCAGGGCTTTTCTTTCAATTACATCATGCAACTGGTCGGCTAATCGAAATATTAAAAGTTCATCTTTATTACCTTTTAATACAACTGATATTTTTATTACCATTTCCTTTTTTGCAACCCGTTCACCCCGTTCTATTTTACCAAGCAAGGGTATATCAATAGCTAAAAGAGCAGCCACCTGTCTTTGTAAAAAATGCTGTTGCTATCTGGTTCCCTGATACAATGTGCAAATCGTTTTACCACTGTTTTAATTTTGACTTGTCATGTTTTGATAAATATAGTATTTAAGCTGCAATTCTAAAAAGCTTCCTTTCATCTTGTAAAGGAGTTATAAAAGCCCCTCATCTGCAAAGGAGTAATGCCTTTCACTGGTAACGATGATGTTGTCTATCACCTTTACATCCAGATAAAAACTAAATCAACTTCTTGCACCATGTTTAATGCTGATAAATTTATTGGCTGTTCCATAACATTTCATTTCAAAGATTTAAAAAATAATTATGGAACAGCTGCCGCCTTTTGCCGACCAAGGCAATGAAGCAACAGACTAAATAGCGCAGCGGTTTATGCGGAATTTCATTTGTAGCTATGGAGATAATAGGAGAACTTTATAGCAGGATCAAAGACGAAAAAACCGGTCGGGCAAACGCATATTTCAAAGTTTGATAAATGAATGTAAGGTTATGTCCAATCTCGTGATATCCATTTGTTATTGATAGTAACTCGAATATTCAATAATAATTAAATTTTTAAAAAATGGAAGAATTTGCATTAATTATGAGGCATGAAGATGGCAGCCAAGTTGCTTCGCCAGAACAAATCCAAGCATGGATGAAACAAACAATGGATTGGATTGGGAACATTGCGGCTCAAAATAAATTTGTAAGAGGCATCGGTTTGCCATTTGAAGGCGCAAGAATCATAACTAATAAAAACTCAAAGAAGGTTTTTACCAACGGGCCCTTCGGTGACATAAAAGAAACAATTGGAGGGCTGATTATCGTTATGGCTGAGTCTTTTGAGGAAGCTGTTGAGTTTGCAAAAGAATGTCCGGTTTTGCAAGGCGAAGGCAATAGCATGGAAGTAAGGAAAATTGCAAAAGATGACGGGACTCACTAAACTACATAAAGGTCTTCCGGTTTTTGCCGGAAGACTTTATCTATTTTATGAATAAACAGGAACTGATACCACATTTATTCAGAACTGAGTCCGGTAAAATAACAACGGTACTTTGTAAACGCTTTGGTATTGAGCATATCGAAATTGCAGAAGATATTACCAGCGATACTTTTTTGGCAGCACTTGAAACATCGACTTATAAAGGGGTTCCTGAAAATCCTGTTGCCTGGCTTTATACTGTAGCAAAAAATAAAACCAAAAATTATTTTACCCGTAATCATCTTTTTTCGGAAAAGATAGCCAGGCAGATAAAATCAAACTCAAACGATAAAGAAGAAATCGAAATTGATTTATCGGATGAAAATATTACAGACAGCCAACTGCAAATGCTCTTCACAATATGCCATCCTACTATTCCTCCTGAAGCACAAATAGGACTGGCACTGCGTATTCTTTGCGGATTTGGTATTGAGGAAATTGCAAACGCTTTCCTTACAAATAAAGAAACCATCAATAAAAGATTATTTCAGAGCAAAAGAAAAACTAAAGGCTGAAAAAATACCTGTTGAATTTCCTGCTGCTGTTGAAATTAATGGCCGACTTGAAAATGTTTTAACAACATTGTATTTACTTTTTAGTGAAGGCTACTATTCAGAAGTCAATGATAGGATTATACGAGCAGACCTTTGTTTGGAAGCGATGCGTTTAGCCTATCTTTTAATTGAAAATGAGCGAACAAACCTTCCCAGGGTAAAAGCGCTATACTCCCTGATGTGTTTTCATGCTTCGCGGTTTGAAGCGCGGAAAAAAGATAATGGCCAGATTGTTTTATACCAGGAACAGGATGAAAATATTTGGAACCAGGAGTTAATTACCAAAGGGGCCTATTACCTTCACCAGTCATCGCAGGGAAACCAGCTTTCAAAATATCATTTGGAAGCCAGTATTGCTTACTGGCACACTTTAAAAAAAGATACAAAAGAGAAGTGGGAAAATATTTTGCAATTGTATAATCGTCTGCTGCAAATTGAATACTCGCCCATTGCTGCACTCAACAGAACATTTGCTTTGGCAAAAGCAAACAGCAAACAGGAAGCAATAAGGGAAGCAGAAAAACTGCAATTAACTAATAATCACTATTACTTCACTCTTCTTGGTGAACTTTACAAAGACACTGATCCCAATAAAGCAAAAGATAATTTTCAAAAGGCATTTGCGCTTGCCAAAACCAATGGTGACAGGATGTTACTTCAAAAAAAACTGGATCAGCTTTAGCTGAAAATTATTTCTGCAGGCTGTCCAATGCTACTTTCATCATCTGTTATAGTAATCAATTTTTTGCATACCTGTTAATCTTGCGCTCATTTCATACCTCCATAACCTGATACCCTATAACCCATACCTCACCCCTCACACCTTTTCATTAATTAGTATTTCTACTATTCCCTGCCTACACATTAACACCTACCTTTACCGCTGACTATTGCTAACCCCGTACCCACTGACCATGACCAAAATCTGCTTACTCATAGCTATAGCTATGTTCCTGCTCAACGATGCTGTTTACGCTCAAAGCTGTCCTCCTAATATTGATTTTGAACTGGGAAATTTTTCAGGGTGGGATTGTTTCACCGGAACCACTTCCGTAACTAATGGTAAAAACGTTATTTCCTTATTGCCATCACCACCCATGGCGGGCATACATGAAATTGTCCGTGAAACTTTCCCGGCGGTTATGGATAAGTACGGAAAGTTTCCCGTTCATTGTCCTTACGGCGGAAAATATTCTGTAAAACTTGGTAATGATGGCACCGGGTCTCAGGCGGAGGGATTGTCTTATACATTTCAGGTTCCGTTAGGTATTGACACTTTCAGCTTTACTTATTTTTATGCAGTAGTGTTCCAGGATCCCAATCATAACCGTTATGAGCAGCCGCGCTTTTTTGTAACGGCATACGATGTAGTAAGCGGCGCCCTTATAAACTGCGCTTCTTATGATTATGTGGCCACCGGGTCTATCCCCGGTTTTAGGATATCAGCTATTCAACCAGACGTGTTGTACAAGAGCTGGTCGCCGGTATCAATACAGTTTGCCGGTCTGGCAGGCAGGAAGATACGCCTGGAATTTAAAACCGCCGATTGCACGCTGGGTGGTCATTTCGGCTATGCGTATGTAGATGTCGGCGCTGGTTGCTCTAATATTTTAGCTACAGCTCCCTATTGTGTTGAGACCAATTCGCTACTCCTGAATGCTCCTTATGGATTTCAGTATTATACCTGGTACAACAGCGACTATAGTGCCACAGTAGGTAACCAGCAATCATTAACGATCAGTCCGCCGCCAGCTACCAGCGGTGTGTTTCATGTAGACATCATTCCTTATCCGGGTTATGGTTGCAGGGATACCGCCGATGCGGTGATTCACCCGCTACCTGTTCCAGACATTCCAATGGCCGATTCGGTGTATTCCTATTGTCAGTTCGCCCGGGCTTCACCGTTAGTAGCCACCGCCCTTGTTGGTAACGATCTTTTATGGTACCCTACTGCAGCCGGCGGTACCGGCGATGTAAACGCGCCCTCTCCATCGACAGCTACTCCGGGAGTGTTCTATTATTTTGTTACGCAGAAAATTTTATTTGGTTGTGAAAGCCACAGAAAGAAAATTACGGTGACTATAAACCCGACTCCGTTAACATCTTTTGTTATCACAAATAATATTCAATGCCTGAAGGGAAATAAATTCGAATATAAGAGCACCTCTGTTAATCTGCAAAACAGCAATTTCACCTGGGATTTTGGGGACGGACAATCACAGCTACTCGGCGATACTACTGCTACGCATACTTATACTGCTTATGGTGTTTTTTATGTCAAACTAAAAGTGACAAACCAGCCATCCTGTACGGATGAAAAAATACTCACCGTTACGGTTGCCGCTAATCCTGTGGCATCTTTCACCTATCCATCACTGATATGCGAAAATCAAACGGCGGTGGCTCTTAAAGATAATTCAAATGTGCCGGGTGGGTTAGCAGCTGTAAACAATTGGTTGTGGAATATAAACGGCAGCAAATCAATCAAACAAAATCCTGATTCAATTACAATAAAATCAGGTGGCAGTTTCCCGGCTCAACTGGTTGTCAGTTCAACAGCAGGGTGCAGTTCAGATACGGTGAGCCGTAATATTAACGTCCGCTACCAGCCGCTTGTAAAATTCACCTACAGCAAACCGTTATGCGATAATGAAATAGTCAGATTTACAGATATATCATCAATGCCGGCAAATGCTTCCCCTGAATATGTAGCCAGGTGGCACTGGCAGTTTTCCAATTCAGACAGTACTCTCTTACAGCATCCGACACGCCTTTTGAGCAAAGGCACTACACACACCAGGCTTATCGTCGAAAGTAATTATGGTTGTAAGAGTGTTGAAGCAGACAGTGTGTTTATCATTCATCCTAAACCGATTATTAATTTATTTATCAATGACTCCTGTATCCTGAGAACGATAAAATACCAGGCTTCCGATTCAAGAAATACTGTAAACAAATGGTATTGGGATTTTGGTAATGGCTTGAAAATCTCTTCTCCTTTAATAATTAAAACTTACAACCAGGAAGGAAACAGGCCGGTTACTCTGCTGGGACAAACAATTTATGGCTGCCAGGATACTGTTGTACGGCCTTTTATTATTTACGATAACAAAGCGCTTGCAGGCCGAGATACTATCGCTGCCAAAGGCGAACCCATATACCTCAATGCTCATGGTGGTGCCAATGTTATATATAACTGGAGCCCTGCGATCGGCCTTAATGATGCTTTCATAGAAAATCCTGTAGCTACTTATGATAAAGATCAGTTATACCGGTTAGATGCAATGACGGATAAAGGCTGTGACAGTCACAGTAAGCTTTTCATCAAAAGGTACACAGGTCCTGAGTTGTATATTCCAAACGCCTTCTCCCCTAACGGAGATGGCTCAAACGATGTGCTAAAGGTTTTTCCTGTGGGGATAAAACAATTTATTTTTTTCGCGGTATATAACAGGTATGGTCAGGAAGTTTACCGAACCAGTGATTATACCAAAGGATGGGATGGTATTTTTAAAGGAAGCCAGATGAATGCCGGCACTTATGTAGCTGTTTCCAAAGCCATCGATTATACCGGCAAGCTGATGCTTGAAAAAACTACGGTAATGCTAGTTCGATAGCAAGCATGTTGGTATAACATGTGCAGTATATTTTGATTGAATGTTTATTTTCTTATACATTTAATTTTAAAACGCAGTACATGAGCCTGTCGAAATATAAAGAGAAGCGAAGTTTTAATGTAACGCCGGAACCCACTGGCGGCGAAGGTAATGGAGATAAATTAATTTTTGTAATACAAAAACATGCTGCTTCCCGGCTTCATTACGATTTCCGTTTGGAAATAGACGGAGTACTAAAAAGCTGGGCCGTGCCAAAAGGTCCGTCCACCGACCCCAAGGTAAAGCGTTTAGCCATGATGGTAGAAGACCATCCTTATGATTATAAAGATTTTGAAGGTATGATCCCGGCAAAAAATTATGGCGCCGGGACTGTAATCGTATGGGATAACGGAACTTACGAACCCATAGAAAAAATAGAAGGTAAGAAAGCCCGTGAAAAACATTTGCTGAAGCAATTAAAAGAAGGTTCTGTAAAGATCGTACTGCATGGTAAAAAACTCAAAGGTGAATATGCGCTGGTGAAAACGAAAGGCTATGAAGAAAACTCCTGGCTGCTTATAAAACACAATGATAAATATGCCAGTACCGATGATATAAGTTTAAAAGATAAATCCGTTACTTCAGGTAAGACGCTGGAGAAAGTTGCTGCCAGTCCGGAAAAAATTTATGGCAAGGCTGCTAAGTCGGCAGAGACAGCCGATAAAACCATCGCGGCTGCAAAGAAGAACATCGGCAACCAGGTGACGCCTTCAAAGACTGTCAAAAAAAAAGTAAGCCCGGTAAAAAATAAAAAAGTAAATACGGGAGATTCGCCAAAGGCTCCCTTTCCGGAAACTTTTTCTCCCATGCTGGCAACACTGGTAGATAAACCTTTCGATGACCCGGGATGGTTATACGAAATAAAATGGGATGGCTACCGGGCGGTAGCTTTGATGGATAAAAAAGAAGTGAAGCTGCTTTCCCGCAATAACAAATCTTTTAATGAAAAATTTTATCCTGTTTATGAAGCAGTCAGACAGTGGGGCATACACGCGGTAGTAGACGGGGAGATTGCTGTAATGAATGATAAGGGCATCTCCAATTTCGGCTCGTTACAAAACTGGCGCAGTGAAGCCGATGGTACCATTATCTATTATGTTTTCGATATTGTCTGGCTGAACGGTTACGACCTGAAAATGCTTCCCCTGTTGAAACGCCGTGAAATTTTAGCTGAGCTGGTGCCAAAGGAAGGACTGATAAGGATGAGCGAAAATTTTGAGGCTTCGGCAACTGAGTTCCTGGAAGCTGCAAAGGAAATGGGACTTGAAGGTATCATCGCGAAAAAAGCCGACAGCGAGTACCATGAAGGTGACAGAACCAAAGAATGGTTGAAGATAAAAGTTAATAAAAGACATGAAGTAGTAATTGGCGGGTACACTAATAATGAAGGTTCCGCCAAAGCCTTTAGCGCTTTGCTGGTAGGGGTATTTGAGAAAGGGAAATTGCAATATACAGGGAAGATCGGCACGGGCTTCAGTGATGCGCTGCAGAAAGAATTGATGGCTACATTCAAACCGCTTATCACAGGTGAAAATCCTTTTAATATTCTTCCTGATGTAAATAAACCTTCAAGGTTTCGCAGAGATCCGCCTCATGCTACAGCGACCTGGCTAAAGCCGTCGCTAGTTTGTGAAGTCAGCTATGCGGAGATAACAAGTGATGGCGTAATGAGGCATCCTTCGTTTGAAGGTTTACGTGAGGATAAAAAAGCTGCTGATGTAGTTAATGAAACGGCGGCAGATACCAGCGCTATTGTCGGAAATGAAAAGAAACCTGCGGCGCGTACTAAAGAAAACATTTCATCTTCGGAAAACAGATCTACTTCTTCAAAAGCGGACAAGCTTATTAAACCTTCCGGAGAATCGGTTCGTAAAACGTTGCTGAATCCTACGGATGAATTACAGATACGTAAGGTGAATGGTCATGAACTTAAATTCAGCAACCTCAGTAAAATTTACTGGCCCAAAGAAAAATATACCAAGCGGGATATAATAAATTATTACTACCAGGTAGCTTCCTTTATTCTCCCTTATTTATTCGACAGACCCCAATCGCTTAACCGTTATCCAAATGGAATAACCGGTGAAAGTTTTTACCAGAAAGATGTTTCAGGAAAAGCGCCGGACTGGATCAAATTGTTTCCTTATCATACGAGTGATGAAAAGAACAAAAATTTTATGGTGGGTACAGATGAATCGAGTCTTCTTTATATGGCAAACCTTGGTTGCATCGAGATGCATCCATGGAACAGTACTATTAAAAATCCGGATAATCCCGACTGGTGTGCAATAGACCTCGACCCGGGAGAGAAAACCACTTTTGAACAAGTGATTGAAACCGCTCAGGTAACAAAAAAAATTCTGGATTCGATTGATGTACCTGGTTACTGCAAAACTTCCGGATCTACCGGCATACACATTTATATCCCATTAGAAGCGAAGTACACTTATGATGAATGCCAGTTATTCGGAAGATGGATCGCTACGCAGGTAACACATGAATTACCAAAATTTACCACCATCGAAAGGATGACAAAACAAAGGAATGGAAAGATGTATGTGGATTTTCTTCAAAACCGTGCTAAGGCTACGCTTGCTGCACCTTATTCGTTACGTCCAAAACCGGGAGCCACCGTATCAATGCCTTTGCATTGGGAAGAAGTAAAGAAGGGCTTGAAGCTAAAAGATTTTCATATCGGTAATGCTGTTGCACGTGCAAAAAGTGAAGGTGATATTTTTAAACCGGTGCTGGGAAAAGGTATTGATATGATGAAAGCAATGGATAAAATTAATGCGCTGAAATGAAGTTAAGGTATGCGGTGTGAGGTATGAGGTATGGGCTATGAGGTTTGACAACAAGGTATGAGGTTTGAGGTATGAGCCACATGTCATGTGCGATTATGTATGAGCAACAAGGTATGAGCGAAAAGGTATGAGCAACAAGGAATGAGCAAGAAGGTATGAGCCACAGGTATGTGCGATAAGGTATCAGAAGACAAAGTGGCCTGGCGCAGTTCCCCTCCTTTCTTCAAGGAGGGGACGTTCGAAAACGATGCGTAGCACGTTTTTGAACGGGGGTGGTTACGCACTGTGACCGATTAAAAAAGTTGTTACACATAAGGCACAGCGGTACGCCGTTGCGTCAGCAGAATAACTATCACATCTTCCAACAAAAAATCCTTTCCCGTTAAAAGTAGAAAGGATTTGTCAGCTAAATATAAATCAAAAACAATCAATTAGTCTTTACTTATTTTTTTCTTTACACTATCTTTAATATCTTCTGCTTTACCTTTAATTTCATCCCATACTTCTTTTGATTTGTCTTTGATATTTTCAGCAACCTCTTCTATTTTGTTTCCTGCTTTATGAGCCGCATGCTTAGCTTCGTTACCTGCATGTGTAGCATCATTTTTTATACCCGTACGTTCAGCTGCTGTATCATCTTTAACATTGTCAACAGCTTTTTTTGTTTTGTTCTTTATATCTGTGGCTATATCATCCGCCTTATCACCAACCTTGTGTGCAGCATGTTTTACTTCATGACCCGCATGTTTTGCATCAGTTTTTAAATCATCACTTGTGTCCCTCGCATCTTCTTTAACATTTTTAGCGGTGCTTTTTAAATCGCTCTTGATGTTTGAAGCGCCTTTTTTCAAATCGCTTTTGACATCATCCTTATTGTCGGTAAAATTTTTTTTAATATCTGCCATAAAATATGTTTTAGATTTTAAGTCGATTCAATTTTTATGCCACCAGCTATTGGTTAATTATAAACACAAACGTAGCCAGTTTAACGTGATCAGGAAGAAAAATGCTAACAGGAGCGAATGTGTTTTTTATAACGGGAATGAACTAAACTTGGTGGTAGCCAGGTTCTAACGCCATCGTTTGTCGAGACAATGAACGCACCCCTCACACCTCATACCTAATTTCCCGCTGGTAACAAAGTTTCCATCTTTTTCCTTAATTTTATTCTAAACATAATTTATACTGTTATGGCTATTTATAATCTCAAGATCAACGGCAAAGAATATAAAGCTGACGTTGCATCAGACACACCCCTCTTATGGGTATTACGTGACCATCTTGGTTTAGTAGGAACAAAATATGGTTGCGGCATTGCGCAATGCGGCGCCTGCACGGTTCATCTTAACGGTGTTGCCGTAAGATCCTGTGTGCTGCCCGTTTCCAGTGTGCAGGCTTCAAAAGTAACTACTATTGAAGGACTGTCGGAAAAGGGTGATCATCCGTTACAACTGGCCTGGGATGAGGTAGATGTACCGCAATGCGGTTATTGTCAGTCCGGACAAATAATGACCGCCGCTTCCCTGTTAAAACAAAATCCTAAACCAACATACGACCAGATAGATGGTACCATGCACGGCAATATCTGCCGCTGCGGTGCTTACCATCGTATCCGCGAAGCCGTTAAATTAGCCAGCACTAAAATCTAAATATTATGTTGACCGTAAAAAATAAAAGCAGGAGAGATTTTTTGAAAATCACTTCTATCACCGGCGGTGGATTGATGCTTGGTTTTAGCTGGTTCAGCGCTGAAGCAAAAACGCCGGTCGTTACCAACGCTACAGCCTTTGCAGGAAACCTCGACTTCAACAGTTATTTGTCTATCTCTACTGATGGACTTATAACGCTGTACTCACCTAATCCCGAATTAGGACAAAATATCCTGACCTCCTTCCCAATGATCGTAGCGGAAGAGCTGGATGCAGACTGGTCGAAGGTTAAAATTTTACAGGCTGTTTTAGATACTAAAAGATTTGACCGCCAGCTTACCGGTGGCAGTGGCGCAGTGCCGCATTCATGGAAGCTTCTGCGAAACGCCGGCGCTACTGCCAGGTACATGCTTATTCAGGCAGCTGCCAAACGATGGAACGTGCCGGCAGATGAATGCACTGCCAGTGACAGTTTTGTTATCCATTCTAAAACAGGTAAAAAACTTGGTTATGGTGAACTTGCCGATGACGCTGCGAAAATAGCAGTGCCCACCGAAGTAAAATGGAAGGACCGTAAAGATTTTAAATTGATTGGTAAGGAAGTTAGGAATGTAGCTAACAAAGATATCGTTACCGGCAAAGGACTTTTTGGGATGGATTTTTACAGGGAAGGAATGGTGTTTGCCATGATACAACGCCCCGAAGCCTTTGGTACTAAAATAAAATCTGTCGATGCCGCCGCCGCAAAAGCGATGCCCGGCATCATAGATGTAGTTACCTTTAAAAACAATGTAGCAGTGGTCGGCAAGTCTACCTGGGAAGTGATGAAAGCCAGGAAGGTTTTGAAAATTGAATATGAAAAAGATGGCGACTTAGAAAGTACTGCTGATCATAATAAAATATTTCTTTCTTTGTTAGATGATGGTAAAACAACTGTCAGAAGAAAAGAAGGTGATGTGGAAGCAGCTTTTAAAAATGCGGCTAAAATTATAAAAAGCGATTATCAATGCCCGTTCCTTTCTCATAGTCCAATGGAACCTATGAACTTTTTTGCACATGTGCGGCCTGACGGAGTTGAACTGATTGGCCCCTCTCAAACGCCGGGCAGTGCGCGGCAGGCAACTTCTAAACTGTTGGGCATACCCGAAGACAAGATCACTTTACAGCTTACCCGCCTTGGCGGCGGATTTGGACGCCGGCTTAAATTCGATTATGTAACGGAAGCCGCCGAACTTTCAAGCATAATAAAAGCGCCGGTAAAACTGATCTGGTCGCGTGAAGATGACATGACCGGAGGTAGTTACCGTCCTGCCGTGAGGTACCGGTTTGAAGCCGCTTTGGATGCTTCCAATAACCTTGTAGGTTATAAGTTAAGGGGCGCGGGAATAAATTCGGGTAACCCATGCCGTGAGGATAACTTTCCGGCAGGCGCTGTTGATAATTTATTGATTGATTCAGTTGAGCATACGTCGCCTATTACCACAGGTGCATGGCGCGCGCCTATCACAAATTTCCTGGCTTTTGCCGAGCAGGCTTTTATTGATGAAGTTGCTCATGCCGCGGGAAAAGACCCTGTTACATTCAGGCTCGAGCTGTTGGAAAAAGCCAAAGCCAAACCTGCCGGCGCTGTTAAGTATGATATCGACAGAACAATCGGTGTAATAAAACTGGTAGCAGAAAAATCAGGTTGGGGAACGAAGAAAGGAATAGCTCAGGGCTTCAGTGTTTACTTTGCTCACAGGTCGTACGTTGCACAGGTTTGTGAAGTAGCCATGAAAGGGGGTAAGCCGGTAGTTAAAAAAGTATATGCCGCCGTGGATTGCGGACAGGTAGTAAATCTCAGCGGTGCAAAGCAGCAGGTCAGGGGTGGAATTACTGATGGAATGGGTCATGCTATGTATGGCAAGCTATCCTTTAAAGATGGCGCAGCGGAGCAAAAGAATTTTAATAGTTACAGGCTTATCCGTATGAAGGAGATTGCTGAAATAGAACCTTACTTCGTTGATAATGGTATTGAGCCTACCGGCCTTGGTGAACCTGCCCTTCCACCAACGGGTGGCGCTTTGGCGAACGCAATTTTTAAAGCTAGCGGTAAGCGCGTAAGGAACCAGCCTTTTATGGAAGAAGACGTATTTAAAACTCCGGCTGGTAAAATACCGGCGAGTAAGCTGAAGGGAGAAAAGAAAGCATAGAGGATCGGGGGTTGTGAGATATGAGGTTTTTAGGTGTGAGGTTGTGAGGTATGAGGGAGACTGGTTAATTTTAAGTTTTCTTCAGGATGCGTAAGTGCTGATGATAATTTATTGGCGAGCGTTTACAATTTTAAAGAGGGGCCAGTGGCCCCTCTTTTTATTTCCTTTCTTAGCCTTTCTTCGATAATCTTTGTAGTGTCCATGCCGTGATCAATCCACCGATCGTATACCAGCCAATGGTCATGGCTTTAGTCTGATTTGTTTTATTTACCGGTTTGTCGTTTAGTCCCATAGGTTTTGTAAGACCCAGTGCACCGAGGCCAGCGATGGCTCCCTGTACAGCACCACGATACAAGATCCCTTTTTTCTTACCGATACCCATTAAACTATAATACAAAGTATTGCTGATCACGTCTCCAATCAAAGTCATCAAATATAATTTGGTACCTGTCGGGGGAATGGCACCCATTTTCTTCATTGATTTGGAGATGGCTTCCTCACCAATTAATTGTATCTGCGGCGCATCTTTATCTATTCGTCTTACTATTTCATGAACGATATTCAATGCAATCGCGCCCGTTAAGCCGGCTAATAAGCTTCTTAGTATTTTCATAAAGTGTTTTGTTTATGAAGAGACACTATTTCTATGCCACCACTCAATTAATCACTAGGAACAATTGCCTGTGCTATAAAATAAGAACAACCTCACCTAACTATTCTTTGGTTACTTCCTGAAGGGCACTTCTGTCTGTGTTTGCTTTTTGTATTCTTTTATCGTCCGGGGTAACCAGCTCTTAGCTATGTCAATATCGTGTTGTGTTTTTTCGATAAGCGATGTTACGTTTATATTTCCTATCCTGTTGTACAGTGCCGGCTTATACTGCGAAGAATAAATTGCCGCATATTTTATCCAGAAAGTTTTTGCATTTTTAAGATGTGTGATAGCATCGTCCTGGTCTTTCTTCTCCCCATAAAAATTATACAATGCCAAAGATGCAGCACCTCTTATTTTTTCGGCATAATAATTACCTATGGTGGCGAATGCTTCAATGTCTCCCAGCGTATAATCCAGTTCGGTGGGGGAAAGTTGTTTTTTTCGGGGAAGTTTTTTCAAATTCCGTAATGCAGTGGCTGCATAACGGTTAAGTGTGTCCGCAACTGCAAGGGGGGATAACAAGCTGTCATGCACTAATGATCTATAGTTCTGCGCCCACTGCACTGTATTACGAATGTTACTACCCGCTTCAGGATCCACTTCCATAAAGTCTCTAACGGTATAAAAACCTTTATAACTTTCCCTGCTTACCGAGGCTTCAGGCAGCCACTTAAAATCTACGTCGCCCCATGAGAACCTGGTTATCCAGGGAAAGATCATGGAAGCCGCAGACCAACTCTGAACCAGCGTTGGGATTGATACACCTGGAAACCGCGCCTCCAGGGTTTTATAAAAGACTTCGTCTTTTAACGAAGGATCATAACCAAGTCTGCCCCAGAGCATGAATGAATACCATTGCTTCTGAATGATCAGTTGCCCGTGACCGGCAATCTTCGTTTGCAAAAAATCCCTCCCCCAGGTATATCCATCCGGACCCATATAATAGCCGGCAATTTTTTCGGGTTCGGGAATAGACAGTATAAACTGTCTCGCAAAATTATTATTGCCCCATCGAAAGCTGTATATATCGTCATTGCGCAGCGTGAGCCAGGTTTTAAGTTTTGATGAGAAGAGCGTCATGGCAGGTTTTACAAATGCCGGATCAGGGATGCCATACATGTGAGCGATGGCATATTTCAAACTAAGATCAAGGGTGCCGGGATAATCATGAAATGAATCCTGGATCTCCTGCAGGTTAGTTTGATGAAAACGATGGATTAACCTGAACTGGCGTCCGGGTTGTTTAAGCAGTGCATCGCTTACACCTTGACCGTATGTTTTCCAAAGCCACTGCTCATTACCATATTTACTTTTTGCACCCTTCATGTTTTCACCGGCAGTAATTCCAACACCCGCAAGATCCGGATAAGTTAAAACGAGTTCCCGCACAGCCGCCCTGAAATAAGCGATGGTGGTGTCGTTATCCTGGTTATCGTTGATCCCATAATTACCTTCTGCTCCGTATGTAAAAATATTCCAGGTAAACCAGTACACTTCAATGCCACGGATTTTCGCATACGCCATTACTTTTTTCCAGAAAGCAATTTTCTCCTCTATAGTTATTGTCTTTACTACTTCATGATCAGCCAGCAGCTCAGGCGTTACATAACCATCACCACTCAAACTATAATGATCATGGATTTTTGTTTTAGTGCGCCAGACATCATTCAATGCCACTTTGGGAAATTCGGGAATTTTTACGATGGATGGAAAAGGATGCAGGTTCCATAAGGTAAGCACATTGTACCGGCTACGTGCCATCTCATCCAACTGTTGTTGCCAGAAGTCGAACTCCCACATCACGGGGATATTCTGCTGACCGGCATCACTCATATCGCTGTAACTCGGTGTACGCAGATCGAGCGGGATATTGAATTTGATGCCGCGCCGCTCAAGGTATGGTTTGTTATCCGAGTCAGTGAGTGTATTAATTGTTTTAAGTTTAATGGCTTCGGCGATATCCAGACCACCATACATAGCGCCGGACCTGTCTGCCGCCAGGACATAAATTATTTTCAATTTACCACGGCTTTTTATCCTGATGGAATAAGCCTGCCAGGATAATTTCCCGGGAGTTTTAATTATTTCATCCTGTGCTGCTTTGATGGATGATGCCGAATCTGAAATTATTTTTACCACCAGTCCTTCTTTGATTGTAGCTGCTGAGGTCATCGTAATAGTGGGGGAATAACCACCACCCTTAGCTGCTTTTAATATTTCCCGGGCGGTAAACGATAATTGTTTATCATCAGTATTAATCTGAATGATAATTTTATTTTGCTGGGCGAAGCCGGTGGTAGTTGCAATTAAAAGCAGGAGTGTTAATTTAAATATATGCATGCTGGAATCATTGATTAATTGTCTGTACCAGGAAGTTTAACCTGGAAGGTTTTTTAAATTAAAGTGTACCTGTATTTCAAAATCCGGGAGGTTTGAAAACCATGAGATCTTAAGAAGATCTCACAGGTTGAACCCTGCGCTTAACAAATTCCCTATCTCCCACGACGTCCTGATCAAATTATCCTGTGCACTGTTCATAGCCGTTTCAAGATCAGCTGGCTGATTACCGATTGCAAGCAATACATCAAAGTATTCCTGCAATTTCATGTTTTTCACCAAAGGCACTTTGCCAGCGAGCGCTATCACCGGCAATCCTCTTGCCTTAGCCTTGAAAGCCACGCCAAACGGGCCTTTCCCCTGCAGTGTTTGCTGGTCGATACTTCCTTCTCCTGTAATAACAAGGTCAGCCCTTTCAAGAGATTTATCAAATTCAGTGAGCTGCAGGAAATAGTCTATCCCATTTACAAGTTTCGCATTAAGGTAAGCGAATAAACCCGCCGCCGCACCACCTGCCGTGCCACCATATTTTAAAGATGTTATGTCTTTGCCTGTTTGTTGAAAGGTAACAGCCGCAAGTTGTTTGAGTGAATCATTAAGCTTAATAACTATGTCAGGCGATGCGCCTTTCTGAGGACCAAACACTGCTGCGGCTCCCTGTTCACCTAACAGAAAATTATCGACATCACAAAGGACGATCACTTCACAATCAAAAATTCTTGGGTCGATTTTTGAAATATCTACAGAAACCAGTTGAGCAAGTGAGCCAGGCAAGCCATCTAACGCATCCCCTGAAGCATTTAAAAAACGTATCCCAAGTGCTACCAGTATTCCAATACCGCCATCAACAGTAGCGGAGCCACCCATGCCTATAATAATTTTTGTAGCGCCTTTGTCCATTGCGCTTTTTATCTGCTGACCGGTTCCATAAGAAGTAGCTATCAAAGGATTCAATTCGGTAAGTGCTAACAATCTTAATCCTGAAGCATTGGCCATTTCAATGATAGCAGTTTTGCCATCATCTATTAATCCGAATGAAGAAGAAATATTTCTTCCGAGCGGATCAAGGACATTATTGGTTACCGTTATACCCCTCCTGTTGCTGATAATCAAATCTCCCGTGCCATCTCCGCCATCACCAATCGGGAAGCATTCACAAGTGCATTGCAGCATGCTCTGCATCAGTCCATTCCTTATAGCAGCAGCAGCATCCTCGGCATTGAGGCTGTTTTTAAAAGCGTTGGGAGCGATGAGGATGTGCATGTGTGAGGTATGAGGTTTTCAGGTATGGGGTATGAGGTGAAAATTGCTGAAGGCGAAGATTAAAAGATTTTTAAATTATATAAATGCATTCTTTTATTTGAATATAGAATTAAAGTGTGTCACGCCTCATAGCTGAAAACCTCATACCTCATGGCTCATAATACCTTATTCAGTCCATACTACACAACTTCTCAATCGCCAGATACAAGCCCTGGTTACCGGCGCCGCCCTGACCCATGGCCTGCACTGAGAGGTATAATTGTTTTACGAGCGCAAGACCAGGTAGGCATAGCTTCATGGCTTCGGCTTCTTCGAGGGCGATCTTAAGATCTTTTACAAAATTGTCTATGGAAAAGCCCGGTGACCAATCCTTGTTTACAATTTTAGGCGCTAACACCTCCAGGCTCCAGCAACCTGCCGCACCTTTACTGATAGACGCTAATAATTTGTTCAGGTCCAGTCCGGCTTTTAATCCGTAGATAAGTCCTTCGCACACTCCTATCAGTGTGCCTGCAATTGTAATCTGGTTGCACATTTTAGTGTGCTGACCCGAGCCTGCCTTACCCTGGTAAACCATATTTTTTCCAAATGCCTCAAACATTGGAAGCACTTGATCAACAGTTTCTTTTTCACCGCCAATCATAATGGAAAGGCTGCCGTTGA
>Ga0123337_10001603_pt1 | contig 28502 bp, 34 predicted proteins | sample frozenSSSSmetaG_FD_89792 | JGI IMG/M metagenome (GOLD analysis project Ga0123337, IMG submission 89792) | Glacier valley bacterial and archeal communities from Borup Fiord, Nunavut, Canada, to study Microbial Dark Matter (Phase II) -... | ecosystem: Environmental > Aquatic > Freshwater > Ice >...
CCCCCCGTCATCGCCCTCGTCCTCAAGCCACGCACACTCCCCCGGCACGCTCCACCCCGCAACCTCGTCCTCCTCGCCGACCAGCATGTCGAAGGCCACGAGGGCGTCCGCGACGGTCGGCGCGATGGAGAGGCGCAGGCGCAGGCCGTACGTCGCTGTCGGGACGGCCATTGAGGGGAGGAAGACGGGGGAGGGCGGGGGAGGCGGCGTGCGCGGCGCGCGGTGGAAGAGCGAGCGGAGGGAGAAGAGGGACATGCTGGGTGGATCGTGGATGGGTGAGAGAGAGGGGTCGAAGCTTACCTGGTGCGATGGGGGGGCTGGGAGACTGAAGGAACGAAAAACGATGCCGATCCTGCGGTACCTGCCTACTTACCTGTTCAGAGTCGGTGGCGAGCTTGGACAGCGGCGATGGCTGGCTGGGAGATCTGGAGAGGGGAGGGAGACGCTTATTTATACCCCCTCCCCTTCGGTCCCGAGAACACTGCGAAGGGGCGCGGACGAGTGGGCAATGCCCGAGGCGTGAAAGAGAGTCTCTGTCCGGCATCTCGCCTTTGAGGGCACGGGAACAAGGGCATTGTCCCACAAAGACCGCATTCATCCTCCACGCACGAGGCAGAGGAGACGGCCGGCGTTCATTGTCCGCCGTCGTCAGAGACACGATGGCAGAATGGGACAGCAGGCACCAGAAGCTCTCGTGGCCTTGATCAAGCTTTTGCATTTCTCTAGCGACTCCTACGATCGCGCAGCCGAATCCGTCGAGGCCCGATTCCTTGCTTCCTTCCTTCCTTCCTTCATGATGCCTATTCCTACATAAACACCCCAAAGCACCGCGCCGACGAACCCATGGGGTATCCCAAAATGCCTACCAAGCACGCATGATCGCAGTGCGTGCCTGCACACGCTTGCATCCCATGCGAAGCACAAGCAGAAGCGCCGAAAGCGGCGCAGAAGAAGACCTGAACCCCCTCTATCGATGAAACACTGAATACCACGAGTAATCCTTTCCGTCCTGCGTGAAGAAATCGCACCTGTTGATGGATGTGATGCGCCGTCATAGTCGTTTCGTTATCCGCCTCTCCTCCCTCCTCCCCCCTTAAAACCTACCTCCAAATATCATACCTCTCCTCCCTCTTACCCGCACCACCACCCCCCAGTCCCACCCCGGGCCACCCGCCCCCGCTACTCCTCGGCCTCCCATCATCCGCCGGCACCGCGAGAAACCCGCCAAACCCATTCCCCACGACGACGCTCCGCCGCACCCCCCCGACGTCCCCCCGCCCCCAGCTCCCGCTCATCCGCCCCCCCGCGGCCTCCAGCCCGTACGCGCTCACCGGCCGCAGCGCCGTCATGCTGCCCCGCCGCCCCGTCGCCCCCGCCGCCGCCACCCGCGCGAACTGCCACTCCATCTCCTCCAGGCCCTTCGTGTACACCTCGAGCTCGCGACGCAGGCCGCCCCTGCCCGCGGGGCGTCTGGGCGCCGGCGCGTGCGGGTAGAGATAGGGGTTCGTCGGCGGGGGCGGCGAGTTGTAGATCGAGCTCGCCGTCGACGTCGGGCGGCTGCCGCCACCGTAGGCGGCGAACGGGCTCGGCTTCGGCGGGGGACTGCTCTCGGCGACGAAGCGCGGCCGCGGCGGCGCGAACTCGATCAGGCTCTCGGGGAAGGCGGCGTCGCGGACGTACAGGCGCTCGAGGGCGGGCAGGCCGTCGGCGAGCAGCGACGCGGTGAGGTAGGCGTAGTAGGCGCCCGTGCCCGCGGCGTACTGCTGCGCGCTCTCGGGCGCGGCCGTGATCTCGTAGTGCAGGGTGCGCAGGCCCGCCGAGGCGAGCGGCGGCGTCGCGACGTGCGTCGGGAAGGGCGCGCTGACGGCCTCGACGACGGAGAGGTGGCGCAGCGCGGGCGCGCCGGCGAGCAGCGTGTGCAGGTCGGCGGGGTGCGTGCCGGTCGACGTCAGCGAGAGGGTGTGCAGGGTGTGCGCGACGGGCGGCGCGGAGAGGTACGACTGCAGGCCGCGCGCGGTGATCTGGGGCGTGTTCTCGAGGAGCAGCTCGCGCAGCGGCGGGACGGGGGGGAGGTGCTGCGAGGGCTCGAAGAGCGCGTCGGTGAGGGCGGGCATGTCCTTGATCTTCAGGGCGCGCAGGCGCGCGAGGCCGCCGAAGACGTAGCGCAGCGTCGTCGGGTCGAGGGTCAGGCGCGCCAGCTCCAGGACCTCGAGGCTGCGCCAGACGAGGCCGGCGGCGAGGGCCTCGAGGCTGGGCTCCGCGCCGTGGTTGTACGTCATCTTGCGCATGTCGGGGCAGCGCGCCTCGACGCCCTGCCGCAGCGTGGTGCAGCTCGGGTCGCCGGCGAAGAAGCCCTCGGGCAGGTCCGCGTAGCGCAGGTTGGGGCACACGGCGAGGATGCGCGCGAGGTCGCCCTTGCACGTCTCGCGCGTCATGTATGGGGTCTTCAGGAACAGCACGTGGGTGCCCAGGCCGTCGGCGTCGTCGCGCAGCGTGCGGCAGAGGAGCCGCATGCGCGCCTGCGCCGTGTCCTCGGGCTCGGCGTTGCGGTCGAAGAAGGAGCGGCGCTTGCGCTTCTCGGCGAGGACCTCCTCGCGCTCGCAGTAGTGGACGGCGTCGATGCGGATGCTGTGGTATCTGCGCGAGGCTGTATTAGCACACAATGCTATCCCAAACCCCTCCCCCACAGAAGCACAGATCGGAGGAGCAGCAGACTTACAAGACCGGCAACGCAGACCTCCTCCAGCGTCTATTCACCTTCACGCAGCAGCTCAGATCCCGCAAATCACAAAGCATGCACGCATCCTCCTCGGCGCTCAGCTCGCAGCTCTCATAGCTCTCGTCTCCCGCGTGCGGACACACGAAGGCGAAGATCTTGCGCAGCACGGCGTCGGGCAGCGCCGCCGTGCAGTCGGTCCTCCCGTAGCCATGCCCATAGCCGTAGCCGTTGCCGTTGTCGCCGTAGCGCACCGGATCGCTTAGCCGCGCGCCTTTATCCTTTTTCCTGCCGCCGAAGGCCTTGAAGAGGCGCATTTTGCCGGAGGTCGAGCGATATTGCCTGTGCTGTATTGACCCGGCCGATGCGTGGGCGCGAGCGCGTCTCCACAGTGTGTGGCGGACGGCGCCAAGAGGTATATATTGCGCTGGATATGGGGTGGCAGAGTCGAGGTCGAGGTGAGAGCCGTAGATGGATTCGTAGGTTGAAGATGAGGGATTTGAAGAGGGGATATTTGAATTGTTTCGAGGATGAGGATGAAGAAAGGAGGCGGAGGACGACTGAAAGACACAAAGCGACGGAGGATGGAATGTGGAGATTTACTCTCCCCTTCAGCCAGCGTTCAGCCTTGCCTGCGAGAAATTGGAAGGAATGTCTGTCAGCCACAGGCCCACAGAAGCTGGGCAAAAGCTTCGATGGAAAAGGGGGATTGCGGAATGCACAATAACGTCTAGACGGATGTGTTCACAATTATTGAATATTGTTGTAGAATTTAGAAGATTCACTAATGAAGTTTGGAGATGTGAATAATGTGTGAATGTATCCGTATGTGATAATGCGTAGAGTCAATAAACAATAAAGGCAGCAGCAGCACACATGAAAGCATATATTTATGTATTATTGACAGCTGTTTGCTATTGACGGACAAATGACAATTGTGAGATATCATAGACAGGTCACAATGTATCATTTTACTATTTACACAGTTTGTTGTTACTACCAACTTTGTGTCTTTGTCACTTTGTGTCTTTGTCATCCCGCATGTTCATGATTCTAAATAAAGAATCTATCACATTTCAGGGGTTCAACGGCTGCGAATTGCCAAGAGAACCTAGAACATAACCATGAGAGGGGAACCCCGCGATGTTCATATTAAAATCCAAGGGGCCTGGCATTCATCCCGCCAATAACCTCACATCAAACATGAACATGAACATGAACATAAACATGAACATCGTCATTTACCCAGCACATGCACCTGCCGTGAATGTCTGTCTTGCATACAGCCAGCAATATTGCTTACACTCCATACCTAGATGATAGATCTGTTCCTCTCTCTCACTCCCCCCGATAAGCCATGTCGCCAACGCCCTAGCTATGCAATGCCCGTTGAATCAAAGCAAGCAACGCTGCTCTCATCGAGATATCCCACCTCGTGCAACTGTTCAAACTCCATGGCTATGCCCAAATCTCGAAAAACAATACTATATGCTGTGTACTCAGTCCACAATAATAGGAGTCTCCTCCCCCCTCCGCTCCATCTTCTGCCTCCCATCCCGTTGGCCCCTGGGACTCTTAAACATCGAAGAGGCCCCACCTAGTTTCATTTGCGAAGTAATAGGTGACTTCGCCGATGCCCGTGGATGTCTCGGAGACGTCGAAGCCACTCGCCACGAAACAGGTGATCTGGCCGACGCCTCTGGATGTCTTTGAGGCGTCAAGGCCCTCTGTATCTCCATGTCTCCGTTCACAGTGTTCATAATGTCCTCAAAATCGTCATCCTGTTGCTGCTGGCTGTCGGTCTGCGAATCCGGGATCTCGCGAGCCAGCTTCGTCTTCTTTGCCGCCCGCCTCTTGCCCGGTGACATCGCATCGAGCAGAGAATCCTGAGAACTCGGGTCCGCACCCACTTCCGCTCGAGGCCCCCGGAACGTCTTCACGTGGATCATGACCCCTTCATCATCGGCGGGCTGTGGACTTGCTTCTTGCGAGGCGTACTTTGTCTTCCGTCCTTCGGTTTTAATATCGAAGTATCCCTTGGAGCTGCGTGGTGTTTTGACCTGGGGTGATGATTTTGGCTTCTGGCTGGCACGTCTTTGGACAACTGGTGATGTGCTTTCATTTATCGCGTTTCGTGCTGCATATTCAGGACCGCTTCCCAACGGTACATATACGCCAGGCTTTGTTTCACCAGCATCCGTCTCTGATGGCTCCATTTGTTTATCATAACCGGCAAGATCATCCATAACTGTATTGAGTACATTATCATCATCCGGTAATGGAGATGTCTCTTCAGATGTCTCTTCACGAGCTTCTGCTGGTTTCGGGGCTTGAAGCTCGCAAACGCTCGGCTCCTCCTCCACTTCAGCCGTCGCAGTCGCAGACGAGGCCGGTATCTCAAGCTCGTTCCTCGAACTACTGACAGGCTTCGGAGACGCTGAAGCTGAAGAGACTTCGCTTCTCTGTAACTGAGAACTGCTCGGCTCATTTTTCTTCGCTTCTTTGCTCGCCTTTTTAGCCTTAAGATCAGCAATCTCCTTCTCCCTCTGCTCTCTTCGTAGCTTGAAGATAAGATCTCTCATGCTGTTTCGCATATCAGAGGCATTCATCTTTACAAAATGCTTCGTCGTGTCATTCGATTGCATGATGTCATGGATGGTCTCGTCGGGGCTGTCCAGGAAGCCCTCGACATAGCCGAGCAGGTAAAGGCCACAATCGCAATAGTTATCCTGCAGGGGGATGTTCTTCGCTGTCATGCCGATACTGTGCTGGGCCAAGGTCACCTCAACTCCAAGCTTTTCTTTCGCCTCGCAGATCAGGAATTCCTTGAGATTCGAGCATGTAGAAGAATGTGCGTGGTCGAGAGAATCCAAGGTGATAATGCGCGGTTCTTTCGTATTGTATTTGCGGACAGGTGGATGAGACTTTCTTCTCCCTTTCTTGTTCTTGGCAGAGTTGGGTGGAGTTTCTTGAGGTAGGTCATTGTCTTCTGTTGCAGCTAAGCCTTTGCCTGATGTTTGATTGTCTACCATTCCGGTTCTGGCTTTGCTGAAAGTACTCGGCTTATGATGTAGCCCGCCACACTCTTCAAGAGACGGCCATTCGTTCGGATCGTCCTCAATTGACAAGTTGCTAACATTATTCTCTATATCGGGCGATTTGTGGTCATCCACCATATCCCTTGGTGTTTTCGCAGGAAGTACAACCTCTACTTGCGAATCTCCCAAGTCGATAATGTCCTTTTCGTCGACTTCGGCTTGGTGTTCCTCCTCTACCGTTTGCTCTTTTGGCGATTCAATAAGTTTTGGCGCATTGCAAATGATTGCAAGGTACCAATGCTGGTTCTCATTGACAGGCACAACGATATAATCATAGGCGAATATATTGACCTTGGATGTCCACCTCTTAACGCCATCATAGTCGATGTTCTTTCGGCCTTTGCCTCTAGTAAGCCGTTGATAGAAAAATGGACTCATGATATGCACTCGTTTTGCAATATCAGGCCGCTCCCGCTCGGCTTTATCTTCCAAGTACCGTAAGTAGAATGATATGAGGTTATCGTTTAGAAATTCGCCTTCATCAAGCCTCTTAATGTCGCATCGATCAACAGGAGTTTGTTTCTTGCCGTCCAACGGAAAGATTAGAGCATCACCCTTCCAATACTTTGACTCCCAGCCAGGATTCTGATCAGTCCAGTAGACGGGAGGGGGCGTTGGCGACCTCCGAACTCCCCTATTTTGGCTCCGAGTCGAACGAGTGATGGTGGCCGGATTTTTGAATTTCTTCAGTCGTTCTTCATCATCACTGTGTGATAGCTTGGAAGGGCCAGTGCTCGAATCGTCTTTTCGCATCCTGTCAGATAGTCTTTGACTGCGTGGGGCGACCTTAGATCCATCAAGCCTTTCAGCTTTCAAATTGTCCCTTGCGGGCCCAGCATTACCTCTTTCAAACTGCTCTTGCTCAGCATGTCGGAGAGCCCCCCTTCGCCCCAATAATATGATATCTTCTGGAAGGCCGTCTACACGCTTCGATGGCTGACGAATGTTATGAAACTCATTTTCTGTGTGTTGAAAAATTCTGTTCATTTTATCACTATTATAGCACATGTTAGCAATGCCGACATAATTAGCTGCAAAGAAACATACTCATCCAGAGCCTTGACGTCAACGTCATGACCATTGTTCTGCAAACTCTGTATAAATCTGCCACATCGATTCTTGTCGAGCCTGATAAGAAGCCTATTTGAGCCCTGCTTGGTCGTATCTGCCGGCTTGTACAAAATTATTTTGCCGTTCTCGCCGTATTTGACCTTTTGGATTGACCTTGGTTTAATAACAAAAGAATCGCAGATTTTGGATGCATCTTCGCCGCTCGCCATGATGTCGAAAGTCGAATGCCGAGGGTTATATTGAAAGTACCACTGATCAGCGCCATCTTTATGCTCCCACTTATCAGAAGAAGATCGGATGTATTCGATGGGAAAGTCAGGCGTTTTTGAGTTCGAGGCGCCAGTATTTCCGTTCCCAATTCGCTGGCAGCTCCCAGGGTAACTTGCCGGTATATCCCCTCCTGTGCTTATGCTATCTGAAATAGCCTTCTTCCTAAATTCTGACATAATAGTTTTACCTTGTTTCCCCTTTGACTTAGACGTCTCCTCGTACTTGATTTCTTCATCATCAGAAATACCCTCGATCTCATCAGGATCAAGACGGCTTTGGGGCGCCGGAGAAGAGCCCTTCCTTCCTCTTTTGCGCAAAATGTTCATGCCGTTACTACCACCGAGAGCGTTAGGAAAGGAGACCTTGGACTCGTCACCACTGAAGTGTTGAGAATGTGTCCTAGTTTGTCTCCGTGCTCCTCTATTCGCCATTTCGTTCTTCTCTTCCGCGGTCCTTGACCGAACACGGTTTGCCGTTCCCAGATATGGTCTACCCATTTCAGGGCCCGAGTCTTGGATTTCATCCTTGCCATCATCGTCGTCGATAGTGATTGGATTGGCGCGGGAAGAATCGACCGGAGAATCACGATCCTGCTCTTCTGATCTTCGCTGTGACCTACTATTCATTTGCCGTGGTCGACTATTCACCGCATTCTCTACCGCCTTGGACCCAGATACCATTTTCTCCAGCGTCAGGAACTCTGATTCTCCGCCGAGTCTTCTGAGAGGATCATATGGAGGAATACTGCTCGAAACTGATTTTGCAGAGCGAGAGGTCAGAGGCTGCCTTCCGGACGCATACAGTATTTCGTCGGATTCGTCTGAATCGGACATTGCCGAAGCAGTCTTTTGTTTCTTCCGTCGCGGTTCGACATCTGTCTCCCCAGACGTATTATAACTTGAAGTCAGATCAAATGGCCCCTTTCGAAAACGTCTATCTGCGCCAGTGCTGACGGATTTGGATGGGAATATAGAATTCTGCCTTGTTGGTCCCTTGGGGACAACCTGCGTGTGTCAGAGCGAATAATTCATGTATTGGAAGAGTACTACCATTTCGCCTTTTGCAGCAGGTCGTCGTGCAGGTCGTCGTATGGGAACAGCGTGCTCATCTGGAGTTCTAAGAGGCATATGGTCAGAGAAGCTCAATCTGAATCAGAATAAAGACCCACCCGTAATCTACGCCTGATACGCTGGGTTGTCTGTAACGCTCGCACCTAAATATCCATCAGAAAAGGGCTCAATGCGGAGGTTGAATTGCTTCTAATACCACGAGTTCCAGGTGGATGTGACTCTGTCTAGGAAGCTTGCCGACTTCACATGAGGATCAGATTCCGAAGATGCTTGAGATTTGCTGGCGTCTGCCGGCTCTTCCTCAGGGCTTTGTATGAGTATCTTTCGTGGATGTGCTTGCAAACGTATGAGCTCTCGTTCCTGCCTCCTCGGCGATGGCAGCCCAGCCCTTAAACACTTAGAAGGAGGCGTCGTGTCGCTATAGCCTACCATCCTGCCGTCAAAAAAAGTATCAGTGAACTGTAACTCGGAAGTAGCCGAGCCTCTCCAAAAGTGTCAGCCTTGCAGGCGTGTGCGCAACTTACCGAATCTAGCCTCACCACTTCGCCGCGTCTCGTGCTTTTCAAAGGAGAAGGGGATCGCACAGTCTGGCTGCGGTGAGGTGGCGAGCTGGAGATGATGGTCGTGGAGGAGGCGTGACTATGCGGGTTTCGTCGTCCTTGAGCAGCACCGGTACTGCTGCTCAGCATCACATCCAAGGGCGGATTAGGTGTACAGTCCTGCGAAAGAAGACGGCGCTTGGCTGTGGGAATTGTTGGCGCATAGCGGTGCGATTAGGTAGGAGGTAGGAGGTTGGAGGTTGGAGGTTAAGAGGATGTCTGTTGAGAAGTCATAATGCTGTTATATGAGTTAAAGATCACTCCTATGGACAGAGAAATAGAGTGTCGGCGATCATGATGTCGCTCTGGAGAATAATACTGACGCAGACGGAGGGGTCTATGCATTAGGCTTTCGCTTCGGGCTGTGAGTGGTCGGTGGTCGGTCTCTCCAGGTACCTTGTACTCTAGACTCAACTCTATGGCTATCATGGCTATCATGCTATCATGGCTATCGTAGCTGTCATGGCTATCATCACTGCTCACTATATAATGTCTCATCATGATCATAGTAATGCATCTTTCAGCAATGTGGATTTGGTTAATCATAACTGAAAGAACCGAACCAGATGCAAGTCGTGCACTGCATCGGACGACCACTGTCGCACTATCACAGTCCCACAATCAATACTGCTGAGGATTGTAAAGACTTTCCTAAGAAGACAGCAGAGACAGACAGGCTATTGATGAAGCTGAAATCTCGCTGTGCGTCCCTCAGTTCCTCATACAATAATCCCCACGCTGTAAGGGCCAGCAGCAACAGCATCTACATGCCACCACAGACACTCTCCGATAGATAATACAACCACCACCCTTATCAAAAACCGCTGCCGCATCAGAAATGCAAGAAGTGAAGCTCAAGGCCCGGCTTCCCTTGATCCAAGAACCCCCCCCCGCCTATCCACGCTTTTCCATAAATGCAACCCAGTATTGTACAAGTAAGATTTCATCAAGCCCAGATTCCGAGGTCTTCCTCGTTCTTGATACTCTCTCATAAATCATTGAGCTTGCTTGCGCTCTGTCCTGTCCTCGTCCTTGGCACCATTCCGCTTCTCGGAATTCTTCTCCTTGCGGGCGTCATCGATTGCGGTGCGCTGCGCGATACTGGAGTCGTGAGACTTCCATTCCACCTTCGTCTCTGGCGGGAAGGCAAGGACACGTTTCATAGTCTCCCTATCGATTATTAGCGCTGTCATCACAGCAGAGGCTTGGCAATACAACGTACCTGATCTTCAGGACTCGGCCGCCATCGTTGCGAGTCCAGATGCTGAGGATATCTTCGCCATTTCTGACACTCAATACCGCTCCGCAAACCTCCTCACTGGCCTCGGCGAACTGGTCGCCAATGATGGCGAAGAGTAAGTCCTCCCAGTAACGATCCGCCACACCCTTCTTCAGTCTCACAATCCATTTGCCACCCTTCTTGTTCTCCTCATCCTCCCACACTGGCCGGATTCCCTTCTTGAAGATGTGATAGTCGGATACAAGCGGCAAAGTCGAGGGTCGCTTGAGGTGTTTGTAGATGGTGAAGAAGTCCTCCACCGAGTCGAACCCTGCCATGGCGTGAAGAGTCTTCTCATACTCTAGGTAGCCGTTGGACTTCGAGATTGGAGGACGGAACCAGAATACCCAGCCATGTTTCAATGTGTGAACTGATGCTGATGGCTGGGTACTCTTCGCCTCCCTCAAGGATGTGGTGGAAGCATGTACAGATCTGGTCAGGGCAAATTCCTTCGCTCCTTTCTCGGCTGTGGGCGTCTTAGCCCCGCCTGCAATGCTTCCAAAGTCCAAAGCACCCCCAGGAGTCTTGGGAGCCTTGGACGCTGCGCCGAAGGATGCGAACGCTCCGGAGCCTAAACCAAAGGCGCTTGATGCGCCCGCAGTCGGGGACGGTATGGCGGGCGATGTTATAGGGATAGTGTTGAAAGGATTTGCCTTTCCGCCGTGAGAAGATACGTCTCCGCCGTATCGCTTTCCAGGAGTGTAGTTTCGGGTTGGGTGGTCGTTATGGCTTGCAGAGGTGGCGGGAGGGACTGCCGAAGTCGAGAGGGATAGCTTGCTACTGCTTTCACACTTAGCGAACACGACACGAAGAGGCAAGACGAAGGGGCTTTGGGCTTACTTGGTCCGGCGAGTCCATAGATTATCCATGAGTATCGGTGGAGGAGGGTTGGAGAGCAGTTGGGCACGGTGTCGAGCTTGGGAGTCGGAGATCCAAGGTATCAAGGGTGGTGCAGAAGGAGTTGTGGTTTCAAAGTCGTACTATGGATTATTCGATCGAGGAGTGCGGTGCGGAGTGCGGAGTGAGGTGTGAGGTGCGAGGTGTGCAAGAAGTATGCAGTCAAAGATTATTAGACAATAGCTGTTTGTGGTGGTAAGTATATGGTATAAGAGGTCGGTGTCGGTGTCGGTGTCGGTGTCAATATTCATATGATCATTTGAGTCGTGTTTTATCAGCAAGCATTTATTTGATATGTCTCTCTCTTCCCTCTGCCATGTCGTACTCTGGGAAAGAGAAATGGCAAGCGCCGGATCGCTTATACTTTCCCCCACTTGCCGCGCCCGATTTTACCAGCAGGATAAAATGCGCGACTCGCTCCTCTTCCCTCTCTTCTTCTTCTTCTTCTTCTTTTCTTTCTTCTTTAACAGCAAGACCACCAACTCAAATCATCAACAGCTTGACATGTTTACTCTACTCAGCTGCGGATTCCGATGTGTGTGTCAAGATGACCCTTAGAACCCATTTCTAAAACCATTGTCACGAGGGCCCCTTCGGGAGGCTCCATGATGCGATGATGACCTGAAACATGGGACATTCTTCTCCTGTGTGAACAATAAACTTTGTCAGCCTGATGTAGCCATCAATAATGATGCGAGGGTCGCATGGTCGATGTATGCAGCCTCGCTACGGCGGTATGTCAATCAACATCATCATCATCCCGTTGTCGCAGCCCATTATGAAGAAGATATACCTCTGGTAAACCTACGCTGCTCAGCCGCCGTGACATGCATTTGATGTGTATGCGGTTGCTGGTTGAGCATGAGGTCAAAAGGCCTTGTCTGATTGATCCTCATGTCCACATTCTGTCTACAGCTCCCTTGCGCAGTCCGTGGCTGACGTGCTTTGCGTGTAGGACCAGAGCAGGTCATCTCTGCTTGATGTCTGTCTCCTCCCATGGGCACTTGAATAGTTGCATACTTCACTTTTCACGGTGATTCAGCAAGAAGGCATATATGTCTTACCTACTCCTGGATTGGGATTCAACGTGCTCGGCAAGGATGCCATATCATTTGACTTTGAGAGCAAAACTCAAAAATCGTGCTTCTTCATCTATGGCCAATTCTCCTTGTCACAGCCGCAGCCTTGTTAGACAGCCGCAAAAACCAATTGTTTCTCTTCAGGCTCAGTTACCCTAACAACAATGGTCATCAACATATCCTCGGGATGTGTTTATTGATCCAGAAGACAGGCAAAAAAAGACCTGGACGCTGTGGGAACCCATAACTGTCACGTGACATGCAAAACTTGGGACGTTCTAAGAACTTGCACCCAAGCCACACGCGCCAGAGCAAACGTTCAAGGCGCGCTGTTAGGGCGCGTCGCGTCTTGAACGTCCTACCTTTAATGCACGACGTTTACTAAACTTGCGGCTAACAGGTAAATGGAGCAACGGGTGTGCCGCGGATATCACGATTATCACAATTTATGATTATCTAATCTAGTCCACGTTTAATTCACCTGCCACTCCCTAATGTTGTCGACCATTTCTGATTAATGCAAAAGGGAAGTCATACCTAGACCAAGCGCGCTGAATTGAAAGTTTGTTAAGCAAGGTAGCATTAAGCAAGGCAGCATCATTTAAGAATTCTCCCTTAAAAAATGGAATTCATTGTAGATAGTTGTTTATATATATTCTTATCATACATTATATTAACTATTAATACTTAAAATGTAAAAGTTATGCATGCAGCATAATGTGCTTTATATTTGAAAGGCCATTTATTATTTCGGAATATATTTTATTTCCATAATGTATTTTAACCTTCTTCAATCATAGGTCCCTTGCTAAACTGTTAGAAGTGATGAGTCATCTCAGCATCTGCCACTTTCCTTGACTTTGATAGGCAGCCTCTCATCTTCCAAGGAAACTCCTCTTTAACAGATTGTTTAATGACACTTATATCATCACGTGCAGCCTTCAGCCTTGCCACACCCTGGTGAAGAAAGCGTCCGTCCTCCACATATTCTGCCGCATGCGTTTACACCGCCTTGGACCCATCAATCCATCGCGTCTCTGGCCCTCACAATATCAGGTCTTTATATACACCTCCAGCAGAACACGTAACACATAAATATTCGATACCTATCCAGCCTGGAGCGACCCTGAAGCTATGCCACAGCTTTAATAACGCGATTTAGGATATGAAAAGAACGTTCAAAGCAGTAGCATTACCTTGAGGTTGAGCGTGGCAATGGAGGACCAACCGGAGGCGAGCCCAACCTCATCGAAGAAAGAACAGGTCGCAATCGCAAAACTCGATCCTTCACTCCCGAACCTGGAATCCAGCTATATCAAGGCAGTCGTGACCCTCATATGGCCCTACAGCTCGTCAAACGGCACCCTCGCTGTCCTCCTCGCCGAGCCAGACTTCCGTTTGCGCCACTCAAGGGGCCAGGTCAAGGTCCAGTTCGTGGGATCCAGCGCGCGCCATGTCTCCAGCGCCGGTATTGGAAGCGGTGACGAGGTCGTTCTCAACTTGGATGGCGCAGAGTGGGTGAAAGATGCCGCGGTTCCATCGCAGACGCCCGGGAAGGGGATCGAGTGGGAGCTGAAGTTCGGAGAGAAGTTGGTTGTTCAGGTAGGAGAAGCCAGTGTCGCTCAGCGGACTATCACTAATCAAGCACCAAGATTCGACAAAGTGAGAGTCAGAACATCACTCTTCTCGATTTGAATAATCCTCCACCGGAACCAGCCCCCGAAATCTCAGCTGAAGCACCTACTCCCGTGTCCATTGCGTCACCTCCTCCGCAAAGTCCAATTCGGACTGGCCGAGCCGACTTGTTACGCTCCGAAGAGACTGGCGAGTGGTCATCGCCAGCATTCATCAAGCGAGCTCGACTTTCCTACGGATCGTTTATTGGGAACGAGTTCGATATGTTTACTGAGGATGACGGCACAATTCCTGGCAGAGGAAGGAAACGAACAAAGTTCGGTCGCGCATCTGGTGGCTGGAGATATAGTAGTCGCTCGCCCAGCCCAGAAGTTGAAAGCGAGAAGGAGGACACCGTGGTGGAGGAACCAGCACCTACGCAACCGAAGCCCGCGATGATGGATGAAGGTTGCCAAACAGAAGACTTGGAATATAATGAGGCAGAAATGCAAGCATTATTCAGACAATCTCAAGCAGCAGGAAGAGAAGTCCGGCCACAGCATCTTGATTTGCGAGATGTGACAGCTCAGACTGTGCGAGACGAGGCGGACAATGAAGCCTTCGTATCCAGCAGTTCGTTTCAGCCATCGCAGTCTCAGTCAACATTGAACGCCGTCAGTCAAATACAGAGCAATACTGAGACTACCCAATGGCCGTCATCCTTATTCCGGGATATGGGATTCTCTCACGCTCCTCCACCATCAGATGTTCATCTCTGGTCTGAAATACCTTACGGGCAACCAAGCATCCACGGCCAGCAATCAGTGCCCATAGCAACCATGTTTCAAGATGTCCATGTAGAGACAGAAATTCGACTTCAAGAGACCCAGTATCCTCAAGACATTCCAATGTCAGATCAAACCCACCCACAAGAAACCATCGAGCAATATGGCCGGCATTTTCATGGTTCATATAAAGAGAGCCAGGAGGTTAGGGCTCGTGGCTCTTCTTTATATCCGGAGTTGCCAGAAGGTGACGTGGAAATTTCAAGGCCACTAGTGTCTGAACCTGTATCACATACTTTCCAGTTTCCGAAAACTCCAAGCAGGGAATGCTCTCCCACTCCGTACGGAAAATTGGGTGTACCAGGGTCCCGCTCACAGAGCGTGAGTGAACGCGCCCAATCCGAGACGGCTGACCTGACGGAGGAGGGTGGGGACGAACAAGTCGATATCGAAGAAGAAGAAGAAGAAGAAGAAGAAGAAGAAGAGGAGGAAGAAGAGGAGGAAGAAGAAGGGGAAGAGGAAGAGGAGGAGGAAGAAAAGGAAGAGGAAATGGTCTCTAAACAAAGCTGGATCAGCCGTAATGGCCGTCGAGAGCCTTTGAGAGCATGGGAGCCTCGGCATGGCACCACGGACAACATGGCCGATGCAGCCGGCAATTTCGAAGAAAAAGAAGGCGAAGAAGAAGACTATGACCAGGATGTGGAAGATCAAGCTTCGGTAGAGGAAGAATTCCCTGATGATGACGAGGGCATCGAGTATGGGAGTGCTGATGGCCAGACTCGCCAATATGATGAAGAATTTGACGAAGACGAAGATGAATTCGATGAAGACGAACAAGATGAACAAGATTATGAGGATGAGGAGATGAGTGAGGAGGATCTAGGCCCAGCTCAGGCCTCACCAGCGGCGAAGAAAGAGCCTATCGTTATTGATCTTTTATCATCAGACGATGAGGACGATAAGCCTGAACCTGTACGCCAACCGTCGTTGGCTGGTCAAGTCTCGTCTTCCGTGGATGTGGAGGAAGGCATACAAGAAGATGAGAAGATTGAGGAAGCTGAGTTTGAAGAGGATGAGGAGGCTGATTACGATGAAGAGGAAGAAGAATATGCTCAGGCTGTACAGAGCGAAAGAGATGAAGACGAAGATCAAGACGCAGAAGCTGATTTAGAAGAATCAAAGCAACTGGAACAACTGGATATTATTCTTGATCGGACTGCAGGCGATCTTCACGAGGAGCCTTTACATAGCACCTACCCTGTTATAGAGGAGACTCTTCTTGCACCACAACAATCCAGGGAAGATGCCGAAAAGATGGAGATGGTGGAAGAAGCGGGCGGCTATGAAGACGAAGACGAAAATATGGAGGAAGCTAGTCTCGGTCATCAACTTTTCATGGATGGTGCTAGCGACTCTAGACCTGTACGCCCTCCTAAAAATAAAAGATCACTGTCTTATCCAAGGGTTGAAGCAGAAATACAGCCGATACCGCCTATTAACGCGGATGAACTTGCACAGCAGACACCGGAGGATAAGGGAGATTTTGATCAAAATATAATTGGAGTCGAGGCGCCAAAGAATGTCTTCGAAAGCACAGAACTTCATTTTGAGGCGACAGGAGATCAGATTCGCGAAAAGACAATGGCAGGAGAGGATGAAATGATGCTCGATACATCACATCGAGTTTCCGTTATTGCAGATACTGAATCTGAAGCTGCCGGGACCAAGTCTGAGGCAATTGAAGTTGCGAAAGAAAATCACATGGACTTGGATCTGCCAGAAGAAGTTTCCGAAACTGCCATGCAGAACGAGATATCACAGAAGCAGGTTCTTGACAGTGCGGATAGTCAAGAGGATCCGTCGGCACAGATCGAAAGGGAACTCAGCCAGTTGAGCCAAGTCCCTCGGACTGCAAGTTCAGTTTCTGCTGGCGAAGTGAAATATCCCGGTTTCCCTCGGGACGAAAGTGATATTTTAGAGGATCAAAGAGCGAATTTCATTGACAATCTCCAAGTGGAATCTTCCACAAATGTGGCTTATTTAACTGAACCAAACAACACGCAACTTCTTACGCCTGACACAACTCAACTCGCTTCGGTGATCTCACGCGACGTTTCGTTTACAACTTCGTTTGACGCTCAATCTCAAACCCAGATCGAATCAGAAAAGATCGCGAGCGAAGAACATATTGGAAGCAGAGAAGCCACCCAGGAGTCCATTACTCCAGCCGTCGAATTTACGAAACGCGTCACGAGATCTACGAAAACAGCAATGGAGCCGCTCCAACCACCCACCACACCCACCACAACCCGACGCATGAACCTCAGGTCGGCAACATCCCCCACGAGTGTCCAAACCGACCGATCTCTCTCCGTCGCGATCGATGTGCCAGCCACCCCGCACGGCTATGACGCCAGTGCACTTCTCGCCTTAGAAACTTTCGACTCCACCCCACAGCCCCATGCAGCACCAGAGACACCAATCTACAACCTCCGCTCCATCTCCAAATCATCCACCTCTCCCCCATCCACCTGCACCGCCCGCTCCCTCTCCGTCCTCATCGACGTACCCGCCACCCCACACGGCCACGACGCCAGCGCCCTCCTCGCCGTCTCCTCCCTCGAGTCCCCCATGCCCAGCACCCCCCAGCAGCCTCGCACCGAGACGGCGCTGCGCGCCAGCCTCACAAAGGCCCTCCGCACTAACCTCGGCGACTTTACACCCCTCAAGCTTCTGCGCTACAACCTCGCTCAGAAACTCGACGTCCTGGCCATCGCTACGTCGGCGCCGCCCGAGGCCGTGCGCGCCAAGCACGGCCCGAGACACTATCACCTGCGCTTCAGCGTCACGGACCCGTCGATCGCGCGCGCGGTGGAAATCGAGGTCTTCCGCCCATACAAGGAGGCACTACCCGCGGTCGCGTTGGGGGATGGGGTACTGCTAAGGAATTTTGTGGTTAAGGCCGAGAAGGGGCAAGGGTTTGTGCTGCGCAGCGAGGATACCAGCAGCTGGGCTGTGTTTAAGGCAGGGGAGGTGGCGGAGTGTCGCGGGCCGCCGGTGGAGTATGCGGACGGGGAGACGGAACATGTGGCGAGGCTGAAGGAGTGGTGGGGGTCCCTGGATGAGGGACAGCTGGCGAAGCTGGACGGGCAGGTGGCGAAGCTGGAGAGAGGCAGTGGAGGGAGTCCTGCGAGCGTGAAGGGGAAGGGGAAGGGGAAGGGGGCGGCGAACGCACTTTGAGAGCGAACACGGGAGCTGTGCAGGATTGCGATGAGAAGCGCCATTGTTGCTGCAGCGGTAGTAGTGGAAATGACTAGAGAGGCTAGTAGCAGCCAGATACAAGATCAAGCTCTAAACCACAATGTGCCCTCTGGATTCCTCATGATATCACATTATCGCCATGCGGCAGGAAAAATTTAGAAGGGCCGGGTGCAATGTTTTCTTTTTTCATTGCCACGTTGCAAGCTTTACCTAGCAAGAGGAGAAACTCGCCCATGGAGCCCTCGGCGCCGTGAAAGTGATATCCAACGAGCTGGCTGCCGCTGCAAGCGTAGTATCGAGTATGAGATTTGGGATGGCTTACGCAGCACGACGGAAAACGGAAACAGTCAATAAGCAAGCACCCTGCCGGCCGGTCGTTGGAACTATGCCCCCGATGTATTTCCTCCGCAATGGCTAAAGCTTAGAGTCTGTGTTGGATAGTGCGTGCACGACCTTGGAACCATACAGCCTTTATTTACCTGTACGATGACATTCCAAAGCCCTAATAAGGGGTTCGTCCGAAGATGTACAGTGTGCAGGTGGGCGGCAGAGAACATCCATACCCATGGAGTCGGGCTTCGGCCATAATATGCGTAAGCTGGTGCGCCACGTCGCGCAGGACGATTCGCGAATGTGTACCAGTAGCTGAGCTATTCCGCGAGTTTTCGGCACGAAAGTGATAATGGCATCGCAAGTCACGGCGCTTCTTCCCTACGCCACCGTTGCGCTGCTTGCACTACTGTCAGCTGCTTCAGCGACCCCAACTGCGACAACACTCAATGGAACCTACGCCGGCCGCCATCTTGCAGAGTTCTCGCAAGACCTTTTCCTGGGCATTCCCTACGCCGAAGCCCCTCGTCTGCGCAATCCCGAGTCTCTGAGTAAACCATGGACGGACAAGCGACCGGCGACCGCCTACGGCTTCGCATGCGAGACTTTGGCCAGCGCAGCTTCGTTGGAATCCGTCAACGTGACGATGAGCGAAGATTGCCTGAATCTTAACATCGTCCGTCCCTCCGGAACTCACTCGCGCTCCAAGCTAGCGGTCGTGGTTTGCCTCCATGGCGGCGGCTTCACCTCCCGGTTTGGCGCCGAACGCACCACCAACGCGTCCTACGTGGTGAAGGCGAGCGTGCAGAACAACATCCCATCATCGCCGTGAACCTCAACTACCGGCTCAGCTTCCTCGGCTTTCCCGGCGGCAAGCAGGCGATGGCGGCCGGGGTGACCAATCTCGGCCTCAAGGACCAGCGCGTGGCTCTGCGCTGGACCCAAGAGAACATTCCCGCATTCGGCGGCGACCCGCGCAAAGTGACGCTCTGGGGACAGTCTGCCGGCGCCCTGTCCATCGGCGACCAGATCATCGCGTATGGCGGCAGAGGCGCAGAAGAGCTGTTCCGCGGCGCCATCCTCGTCAGCGGCGCGCCGGGTTTCGGCACAAACAGCCTGCTCCCCACCCATCCGCAAGTCACGCAAGGCTGCGAGGCGATCCTGAACGCCACCGGCTGCGTCGACGCCGAGAACACGCTCGACTGCGTGCGGGCAGCCCCCATCGACGTGGTCTGGGCTGCCGCGACCGCGGCTCCGCCCCTGACGTGGTGGCCCATGGTCGACGGCGACTTCATGCGCGCATCGCGCGCTCTCGCGGGCCGTCGTGGACAAGCTCGTCGCGTACATCAGCACGGGCGACCCGGACGCGTTCCAAGGTGCGTGATGGGGACTTTCTCCCCGCAATCCTGGTGTGGGTTTGCCTGTGTTGAGGACCCCGTGAGAGGAAGGGGGCTTGTACTGATTCCCACACGATCGATAGTCTCCTCGGTGCCCCACTGGCCCGCCTACAGCACCTCGGCGCCCGCGAACATGGTCCTCAACGCCGCGGCTGCGGACGACAAGCTGAACATCCATGTTGAGCCGGATATGTGGCGGAGGAGGGCATGGGGCTCTGGGAGAAATATGCGGTCGAGCTGGATTTTAGGAGCGATTGGAGGCCGTAGATGCGAGGATTTGGAGTACATCTAATAGGTAGGTAGCCATGCAATGTTGGAGTAGAGGAGTGAATATGTGATCGCTCTACGCTCGTACACCACCTCCCATATATATGCCCCTAGAACTGCACCCCTCGTCACTTACTAATACTAGGGGTTTGTTAAATCTAGGTTCTAATTTAATAACGCATTATCTAGTACATTCATGTCCTAAAATTAGAAGAAGAAAACATTCACAATGCAAATCTTAACTTTCTACTTCTTATGCTATTTTGGAAATCGCAGAAAAAGTAGACGTCATTTCTTACCTTCTAGCAACTATTTTTACTAATAAACAAGGCACTTATCTTCTTCTCCTCCTCCTTCCCCCCACTTCATAAAAAACAAAACCAAGCCCATACAACACACATCTCCCCTTAAAAAGAACAAAGCCTCATCATAATCACTCACTCAAAGTCTCCAAAAACCCCTCCCCCGCCCCCCCCCCAACCCAAAAACCCAAGTATCCCAGAAGGCCAGAAAGACATGCCCTCTTCATCCAGACAAAACGCCCCAGCGACGGCGCCGGCGTCACGACTCCCGGCTGAGACGCCGCGCAAGTGTGCAAGACCTTAGACGTCGTAGGGGGATACGTGACCAGGAAGAGCTTAGGATATCTATCCGCATGGCATCGCATTGCATTATCTGCATTCATCTAGATCTCGTATCATATCATATCATATCACATCATCACCGCCAGCCAACGCCACACGCACATTCCCAATCCCAATCGCAGCTCGAGTCTTCCGCCCGCTTCATAATCAAACCCATCCCCCTCCCCTTCCCCTTCGTCTCCCTCGCACGACTGACTAACGCCATCCATCCCACACATAAAACCCAGAACTCCAAAACCAACCCCCAACCACCCCCCTCATCCACCCCACCCCCTCACGCTCCCCCTCCGTCCCAGCCCCGCAAGTCTCATCCCGCCCCTCACGCGCGCCTCCTCCCCCCCCTCTCCCTCCTCGCGCCGTGGCGACGACGCGCGCACGCCCTCCTCGCAGCATCCGTATTTTCCCGCACTCGGCCCCTCATCCCTCTCCCTCCTCCTCGCGCCGATCCCGCCCATCAGCCCCCCCAGCCGCAGCCGCAGCATCTCCCTGGCCAGGAACGGCGTCGCGCTCTGCGGTCGTGGCTGCGCTTCGTTGCGGTTGTCGTGCGGGTCCGAGGGCACGAGGGGCAGGGGCGGCGAGGCCGTCGGGAGCGAGGCGGAGGGGGCGCCTGGTGCGGGCTGGGCGCGGATGCTGTGTGCGCGCGGGCGCGGCGGGAGGCGGGGCGGCGGGGGGGTTGGTGTGGAGCTGCGGCGCGGGGGGTGCGGGATGGCGCTGGCGTGGAGGGATTCGGCGGAGCCGGGGCGCGAGGGGGAGATGGAGATGGAGACGATGGTCGGTTTGCCGACGAACATGAAGGCGACGATGCGGGCGACGTCTTCTCGGTCGGCGGGTCCGCTGTGGTCGGCGTGCGGGTAGGCGAGGGAGATGGTGGAGACGTCGTAGTCGTCGTCGGCGGACTCGGAGGCGTCTTCTTCGGAGAGGTAGGAGTCGTAGGGGCTGGGGTTGGGGGTTGAGGGGGAGAGCTCGGGGGTGCTGGAGTCGCGGGGACGGTTTGCGGTGGTGGGTGGGGAGGGGGGGCGCGTGGTGAGATCCGTGGAGGAGAGCGTGCGGGATGCGCGCAGTGAGGAGCGCGGTGGGAGGGCGGGAGAGGTGGTCTTGGAGGGGGAGGAGAAATCGGCGAGGGAGGATTTGCGGAGGATGGAGTCGTCGAGGGAGGGGAGGTGGGTTGTGATCAACGGCATCCTGCGCTGTTTGATCTCGAGATTTGTGAGAGGCGGATGTGTGAGGTGGATGTAGAGTGGTGTTTCGAGCAGACGAGATGAGGAGGTGTCGTTTCTCTAGATAAACAGAGCCGTAATATCAATCGAAATCGAGCTCCCTGAACCAATCCCCTGGATCGACGATCGCAACCGTAATCGCAAAGTACCCGTCGTCGTCTCTCGTCTCTCGAACGGGCGGGAAAACGAAAAAAATATACACGAAGCAAGCACAGCACGACGCAGGAATCAATCCGCGCCTCAACGCTACCGTCGCGCAGATGTTATAACCCTCGCACCTCCCACGCACCCCGCTCTCAGTGCCAATCTTCGCGGCAGACAGACAGCCCGCGCCGGGTCCTCCGCCTGCAACGCTGCCAAAACGACGAGATGGAGTGTGCGGGCGTGCGACGGACACGGCGTGTTTCAGGTAGAAACGCGGCCGGTCTGAGGAGTTGGGAACCCTGCAGCGGGCGCGGGGGACGATCAGACGGGGCCGGTGGGGCTGGGGATGGGGGAAAAAGAGGTGTACAGCAGGTGTGAAGAGTGAAAAGTGCAGTAGTGGAGAGTGAGCGATGGTGGAAGGGGAGAGGATGGATGTGGATATGGTGTAGATGTGATACGATACAGCACGGGAGAATGGAAAGGGGGATGGATGAGATTGAGAGAGAAGGAAGACAAGGACGAGAAGGAAGAAAAGGAGAGCTGGGCTGGTACATACCTACATACCTATGTACATACCTACTATCTACCCTCCTATATCATCACCCTCCACTCTGGCGATCATGGTGGTGCTCGACGGGTCCCGGATCGACAAAGTACGACGATCACACACACCGCCCATGTCTCGCCTCCTCCTGTGCGCACCGATTCGTCCACGGCCCTCAGCTCAGCAGCCAACGACATCGCAGGCCTCGAGCGTCGCCGAGAGGGAGGCGCTGCACGGTGCTTGTTTCGTCTGATAATTCGCTGCGAGGTGGGGGTTGTTCGGCGCTGAATGATGGATGGGGAGGAGGAGAGGGGGAGGAGGAGGACAGGATGACAGCGGGAGAGGACATGGTGGTGCCGGAACGTGAGATGGACAATACGGATAGAGTAAACTTGGACACGGCGATACATTCACGGAATCCCTGGTATATCCGGCGTCAACCACCAAAGTTCCCGTCTCTCTTCTCCTCTCCCCCACACCACACGGCATCCATAGAGTTGTCCGTCAATAATTAACACTGCAGACCATACATACATACATACACATCAGACATATCAACACCATCCTTCCAATTAATGATTAATTCGACTTCGACTCCGACTTCGACGACGACGTGTTATATGTAAAGCTCTGCTCTTGCTATTCCTATTTCACTCCCCTCCCCATCGCCCCGCCGCCGCCGCCGTCCCCCAAAAGCCGAAGGACTATCCCTATCCCTATCCCTATCCAGACTCTACTCTGCCCTGCCCGCCCTGATGCTACACGCCGCTCCACCGCCGCCCATCCCAGGTTTTTTCATTCATTTCCACACCACACCACCCCATGTATGCCAGGAACCAATACAGAGGAAGGACATGGATGGAAAAGACGCAAACGATACGAATACAAAAAAGTTAATGGGGGAAAAAAGTATGAAGAACAAAACTAAAAAAAAACTATAAAAAAAACGCAAAGACGTTCGTCGTGTGAGGGGCAGGCCCTTTTGTTCGTTTCATACAACTAGTCGCTTCGGCTCTTCCCAAACCACTAGTCCGCCCCTTTTCCTCTCCCCAATACATGCATGCACGCTCCCGTCTCCACATGATAGGTACTTGTACAAATGCGCCGAGCCGAATGCGATGCCCCACGCCGCCAGAGTGGGCTGGCTGGCTACTGTTCTTGTCGTGGCCGTGCGCCGACCGGACTCAACTCGGCCACGCTGGTTCTCTCGTCGTCGCCTCCGCGCGCGCCTAGGCCTTGCGCGAGCGCGTGACCGGACGGCCCGGGGTCGCCGTCGCGGCCGCGCCGTTGGCCTTGCCGTTCGCCTTAGCCGGCGTGAGCTTGCCGTGCGTGATGGATGCGATGTCGGGGAGCTCGGCGTCCTTGAGGGAGCGCGCGGCCTTGCGGCCCGTCGGGCGCTTGCCGTCCTTCTTGTACGTCGCGATGTAGAAGGAGATGAAGAGCAGGAGGTAGGAGCTGAGGATGCCCATGCCGGCGAAGGCGGCGAACTCCTCGCCCGCGCACTTGCCGGCGTTGGGCATCCACTGGAAGTAGGTCGAGGTGAAGTAGGTGTAGGAGGCGAAGTAGACGAAGCCTGGGGGTTGCGTCAGCGAGTGCTGTGTGGGGTGGATGGGGAAATGGGGGGAATGGAGGGCTTACCAAGGTCAATGACGAACTGGATGATCTGCAGACGCGTGATCCACTCCTTCCACCAGATGCGGATGCCGCGGGCGCTCTGGAAGTAGTACCAGTACATGACGACGTGGACCATCAGGTTGAGGGTGATCGGGACCCATGAGACGGATGTCAGGCCGATCAGTTGAGTGTAGCAGAGAAGAGCGGTCGCGCCGTGGTGGTAGCAGTGCAGGAAGGCTAAGGGGGAGTCAGTGCTGCGTAAGTCAGGGGCGCGGAGTGTGGCACGTACTCAATGGCTTCTTCTTCAGGACCAGGAACACGGTATCGATCAACTCGAGGTACTTGGTGAGGTAGTTCAGCTGCGGACGTCAGTTATGCCCGCGCAAAGCTCCCGCAAACATCTCGACGGCCACGACATACGTAGTAAAGGATAACCAGGCGGTTCGTCCAGCCACCATTCACGTCGCAGATGGCGTGGAAGATGCCCTTGTTATAGACGGTGGGGATCAGCTCCTCGGCGAAGAGTGCTAGTAGGATGGCACTGATGGAGGTCAAGTAGAAGTTGTGGACCATGAAGGGACCGTTCAGCTTGAAGGCCGGGCGGTTGCGCATCAGCTCCCTCCCTCCCAGAATTACAATATAGTAGGTGGTGATCAGGGCGGCCGTCTGCTTCATGGTCGACATGGGAGTGGTGCCCGGCTGGAAGTTGAAATCCTGCGGGTGATAGCCCTTGACGGCCGTGAAGACGCGGTCGAAATATGGCCATAGTTCGATGCCGAAGGGCCTCTCGATGGTCGGGCGAGGAATGGCCTTGAGCAGATCCAAAGGAGATGCCGACATTGTGAAGGACGCGGTCGGTGTCTGCAGCAGCGGAGCGTGCGACAGATCAAGAGAGTTCGAATGGAAGGGAAGGGCAGCGGAAGTCGAGATGTGTCCGCCGAGAGGAGAGGATCGGAAAGCCGGAAAAGGTTGGATGCAACGCGAGCCTCGTGGAGCTTTTTTTGTTGCTTGGGATACGGGGCACGGGGGGGGGGGGCTGACTAAAAAACAAGGCGGGTGCAAATGAATGAAGGAGTGACAAGAAGTGAAGCACAAGTGCGATGGTGATGGGCAGAGAAGATGAGCTCCTCGTTGGGCAAATGTGAATTGCAATTGGGGATTTTGATTTGGGATGAAGAGAGAGAGGGAGAGAGGGAGAGAGGGAAAGAGAGGGGGGGAAGTTGAAGAAGGAGTCGACAAGAATTAAGTAACAGTAGTAGTAGTAGTAGTAGTAGTGTTTGCCCGTGTCTGGCAGTGTGAGTGCCAGCTGCTGCGCTCTGAGATTAGCGAAAGGGGGAATTTTAGCATCTCCGCCGCGATTAGGCCTAGTGCCATTGGCCAGACTGCGGAGAACTGTTGGTGGTGTTGATTATCATTTTATTATTTCGAATTTATTTTGAATTTATATTTATTTTATATTACATGGTATATATTATATTTTATATATCTACATAGAGAAATCGTCAAATAAAATAATTATAATCATAATAAAACAGTTGCAATCATAATAAGAGGGCAAAATCTCTTTCCTTCTATATACCTCATATATTAATACAGAAAGGAGTCCAGATCTGGCTGTGGCGTCTTGGGAGAACAGATCTCAGTTGTATTTTTCCGTAGGAGTCTAGGAGATGCACACGGGCATTTTGAACGTTTGACCTTTCTGGGAGTTCCGAGTCCAGATCAAATCTCCTGCAAGCAGTGCAATTTCACATGAAAAAGCCAAGATGACGAGATCGCCAGTGGCCCAAGACCTCGGCAGTTAGAGGTCACGTGGTCTGGCCTTTTGTCGAGGAAGTTTGGAAAAGGCGTGTAGTATTGTGTTGTATTTTATAGAAAAAAATGTGTTTTTGTTGATTATTGTATTATTTTGTTTTGTGTTGTGTTGTGTGTCGTATTGTGATAATTAATGAGAGGTACTCGCGGTAATTTCGTGACTCGTGACTCGTACTCGTGAGTGCGAATTAATTAGCCAAGAACTATCCTCTACGTTGCCCTGGCCATCTCTCTCTCTCTCATTTTGGCATCTTTCACTGGCTGAGGTCGAAATTAGAAACAGAAGGAGGCGCAGAAACACATCATATGATCACGTGACCATCCATTGTCCAGAAAGAGGCGGCCGTCAACACTCTCCTCCTCCTCAGAGCCATAGTCACAGCCATAGCCATAGCCATAGCCGAAAGACCTTCAAATCTCACAAGCTGCACTGCTACTGCATGACAAGGCCATCTTCGTCAAGAAGCAGAGACAATTACTGTCAGCCAGGCAGAGGGAAGGAAGACGCAGCATGAAACTCGTAGAGAGTAGCCTCTACAGTACCATCTTTTGCAGTTATATATATGTTATATTCAGAGGAACTCGATGGATCCATCAATCGATGTTATGATAATGATGATGAATTGTTGACATGTTGCCTATTGCCTATTGACATGTTTATGTTCCAAGTCGAAGAGCCGCCTACCGCCAAGCGCCGCACGCCTTATATCTCAGGACCCATCCCCCCAATCGCTTAGACTAGGGCTTCCGCATTCGCGTCAATCACACTTTCGAGATTCGCGAAACCTCGAAATTAATTTGCGAGCGTCAATTTTTGAAGTCGACAAACAACCACGACAACTTCGACGAAATGGCTTCCCGACCAACAGTCACGATCCTGTCCGCCGATGGCACTGCCAGCGGTGTGACCTACCCTCTGCCAAAGGTCTTCACGTCGCCAATTCGCCCAGATATCGTCCAGTACGTCCACCACTGCGCCCAACATCTCGATGGACACTGCGAGAGCGAGATGGACATCAGAGACATCGGGGCATTTGCTGATTGACGTGCTCTACAGGACTGTCCACACCGGAATGGCCAAGAACAAGCGTCAGCCATACGCCGTCAGCGAGAAGGCTGGTCACCAGACCTCTGCCGAGTCTTGGGGAACTGGTCAGTACACCATCTTACGCTCTGGGAGTGGGAGGACGCGAGGCGAAGGTTCAGATCGAAGCGCAGGGACGAGGAGATCGAGAGCTTCGAGGCAGCATACGGCTGGATTGGATTGGAGTCCACATGGCGAAGGGAAATGCTGACGGGAAACTTTTACAGGTCGTGCTGTTGCCCGTATTCCTCGTGTCTCCGGTGGTGGAACTCACCGTGCTGGTCAGGCTGCTTTCGGTAACATGTGCAGATCTGGTCGCATGTTCGCACCAACCAAGGTCTGGCGCAAGTGGCACCAGAAGATCAACCTTGGACAGAAGTGAGTTGGGCGCAGACTCGCATCGCGCAGAGCATCAAACTGACAGACCCCCAGGCGTTTCGCAACCGCCTCTGCCTTGGCTGCCTCTTCCGTCCCATCCCTCCTCCTCGCCCGTGGTCACCAGATCTCCACCGTCCCAGAGGTTCCCCTCGTCATCAACTCCGAGGTCTTCGCCAATGCCGCCATCGCCCGCACTGCCGCAGCCGTCGCTCTCCTGAACTCCGTCGGTGCCGGCGCAGACCTCTCCAAGGTCAAGGCCTCCCGCAAGCTCCGCACCGGTAAGGGCAAGCTCCGTGGCCGCCGCCACCGCCAGCGCCGCGGCCCATTGGTCGTCTACAACCCGACCGAGGACGGAAAGGAGCTGTCGCTCGCCTTCCGCAACATCGCCGGTGTCGAGACCTGCTCCGTCTTCGCCCTGAACCTCCTCCAGCTCGCGCCCGGCGGCCACCTCGGACGCTTCGTCATCTGGACCTCCTCCGCCTTCAAGGCCCTCGACACCATCTACGGCTCGACCACGACCCCGTCGGCGCTCAAGAAGGACTTCCTCCTCCCCTCCTCGATCGTCTCCCAGGCCGACATCGGCCGTCTGATCAACTCCTCCGAAATCCAGACCGTCATCCGCGCCGCCAAGGGCGAGGCCCGCACCAAGCGCGCCGGCGTCCAGAAGAAGAACCCGCTGCACAACAAGCAGGTTCTCCTCCGCCTGAACCCGTACGCCGCCGGCTACGCCAAGGAGAAGATCGGCACCAAGGGCCTCGAGGCCGGCAAGCCAGAGCGCGTGACCGGCAAGCCGTTCGCCGCGATCCTCAAGGAGGATTAGGTGTGTGGTTGTCTTTCGCGGGGTGTTGGTGGATGTGGATGGATTCTTCGCATGGTTTATAAACATGGATGTGGCTGTTAATGGCGCACTTAGCTGTTGTCTGCGGTAGCAAGCTGAAGACTTCAAGATTTCAAACAAAATGACGATTCCCATGAATGACTGTGACACCATCTCTTCCATGTGACATGTGAGTGACATCCTCACGATCTGACCGTGTGTTCTGTTCCTCGTCAAAGTCCGCCGTGTGTAGATCAGGCCGTGCATGTCCAACCTTCCCGTCCACCATGCCCCTCCCCCCCAAATCTCCCCAGCCACGTCCCTCGTTGATCCCGTGCCCAAACCCATTCATCTCCCCATCTGCAAGCGCAAGCGCAACAAAGCAAAGCGAAGGAAAGCACATCCCCCACCTCGCCCCAAGCCCTGCCTCCCCCTCCGTTCGCGAAGCGGGACATCTGCACCCCCATTGCCGTTGCCAATGCCATCGCCCTCCCCCCCCCCCTCCATGTACA
>Ga0123337_10001608_pt1 | contig 28444 bp, 30 predicted proteins | sample frozenSSSSmetaG_FD_89792 | JGI IMG/M metagenome (GOLD analysis project Ga0123337, IMG submission 89792) | Glacier valley bacterial and archeal communities from Borup Fiord, Nunavut, Canada, to study Microbial Dark Matter (Phase II) -... | ecosystem: Environmental > Aquatic > Freshwater > Ice >...
ACCGATAATAGGCATAGTCACGAACCTTTCCCTTGGCAGATTTATTACTGATAGCTTTACCGTAGTAAGTATAGCCACAGAGCTTGCAGGTGACTAAACCTTGTAGTAAGTATCTTGCACCTCTTTGACCAATTCGAGAACGACGTTGATTTTCCTGCAATTGCTCTTGTACGGCAGCAAACAGACTTTCATCCACAATCTTGGGCACCGGCACAGAAATCCATTCGGAGACATCAACCGAATTGGTTGAATAGTCACGTCTTGGTTGTGGAGAAGCTCCCCGGATTGGTCTTAATCGATGCCGACGAGAGCAAACTTTGGTTTTACCAAAAGCAGCTAAACCAATATAGGCTGGGTTTTTCAGCATTCCCCAAACTGTAGACCTATCCCAAACTATCTTTCCTGTTTGAGTTAGGTGTCCATCTGCATTCAGTCGGCGACACACTTCCCCAATGGTCAGTCTTTCTCTGCCTACCCAGTCAAATATTTGTCGAACTATTTGAGCTTGTTCGATAACCAATTCAAAGTGAGACTGACCCCCACCATCCGCCTTACTAACATATTGATAACCATAGGGGGCACAAGATAATACACTAACTGAGCCTGATTTAGCTGCATGTCGTTTACCTCGACGACTGCGTTCCATAATCTTAGCTCGTTCGTACTCAGCCACCATCCCCTGTACCTGTAGTAGTAAATCATCTTCAGGAGATTGTCCTAATTCTCGATTCAGGAAGATTACTTCTACACCACAGCGGTACATTTCATCAATCAATAGCACTTGATAAGCATATTTACGAGCTAATCGGTCAGGAGAGTGAACGTACAGGCGATCTACTCCACTGGAGAAAGCCAAGTCTCTCAAACGTTCTAATGCTGGACGTACTAATGTTGCTCCACTATAACCTGAATCGATAAATTGAAGTTCTTCGGGCAGTTCCAACCCATCTGCTGCGACTCTGGAGCGAAGAGCAGCTAATTGACTGCCAATTGTCTGAGTTTCAGTTTGTTGTTCTGTAGAAACCCGAGCGTAGATAGCAGCCTGTATTTGATTAGTGGTCATAAACTAGACCTCTTTTTTAAGTAAGTTTTTGTGTTCAAGTTGTCGGAGCGAGAGTTAACTGAGATCCTCTGGGTCTACCTGGACTGAGTAGAGTTTTGACAATAACCGGACGATTGACTCTCGGGCTGACTTTTTTGCTTTGATGATAGTTTTTGCTTCATTAAGTGCTTCAGTCAGATCACTTAATAATCCAATGCCCTCCTTCCTAGCAGCAATTAACTCTGATTCTGTGACAATATCATTTTTGACCAATATTGATTTTGTATCAGTATCAAAATCAGGCTTTTGTTCTAGATGCTTTGAGGTGTCAGATCTGTCCAGTATTGATTCTGTGACAATATCATCAATCGGGCATTTAAATTTTGTGTCAATATCAATTGAGGAATCTAATTCGTCTTGAGTCCCAACGAAATTTGATTGTGTCACTAAATCATTATCGGTTAAATTAGATTCTGTTTCATTATCAAATGTCTCCCCATTATCTAGGCGACGAGCCAATTCTAAAAGTTGGGAGGCAAATGTTTTAGGGATTCTGATTGTACAAGTATCAGAGTTTTTCCAGCCCGACTTTCTACCGGAATTGTCTCGGTATCCACCTCTAGTTGAACTGTTGAGTTGAGGTTGCTTCTTTTTTGTCATTAGTTTTGGCTCCCACCATGATTTTGTCACAGAATCACCCCTTACCAAAATCTAATGAATCGAAGTATTTGCTTTCCTCTACCGTCATACGGGTTAGCTCTAATGCTTCAATAGAATGCTTGGTGTCTTTTTGTATTGGTCGGCGTTGCTCTGGAATCACTTGAGAGTATGCCGAAGCCAAGCACTCATCAGACACTCGACTGACTTCAAAACTGACTTGTACCTTGAGACTCCGACTTTTCTTCGGCTTTTTACTACTCATGGTCTTCTCTAGTAGATGGCCCTGTAATGCCATCATCGGAGACTATGGGAGTATTTATTGGTGCCCCGGCAAAACCTTTACCATAGCCTGGACGCAATTTTTTTCGCGGAATAGTGACGGAAAACTCTATGGAAGTTTTTGCAAGATTGTGGGAGGCGTAACCACACCTCCTTGAGGAGTACCTTGCAGAGGGAAGTCTGGGTTTACCCCGGCTTTTAAACAGCGGAATATTCCAGATTTAATGCCTTTAGGGGCGATTAGGTTTTCCATGATTGTGGTGTGGTTTATCCTGTCGAAGCATTTTTCGATATCGAGTTCTATAACTCGTTTTTCTATTCCGTTACTCATTGAGCGTAGATTGTTGAACAGGATTTTCTGGGCATCATGTGCTGAGCGTCCCGGTCTAAATCCATAGCTTCTGGCGTGGAAGGTTGCTTCGTGGGCTGGCTCTAGTGCGTACTTGGCAAGACATTGCCAAGCTCTATCCGCGATAGTGGGAATTTTGAGCATCCTGGTGCTCCCGTCCTTTTTGGGAATGGGAACACTGCGTAACTCTTGGTGTATCCAATCGTTACAGGATGCCTTTAGCAGTTCTGCTAGCTCGAAGCGCTCCTTAAAATTTAGGGACTTCTTACCGTCAATACCTGCCGTCTTTTTACCAGCGTTTAGCTGCGTTACTTGGCGAATCGCCAAAAATCTAGCTGCTTTGGATTTCATAATAAGCTTCTGAAGTGACAAGGCTTTCCGCTTGAAACCTTCTCGAATAGCTTTGAACACCCTTCTTTGTAGGCGGAATAAATCTTTACGAAATTTCTTCCAGTTTAGATTTACCCAAGATTCACTAGTTTCGTAACTGTGCCTAATCATGCTCTAACTCAGTTAAGTGTTTTCTGAATACCTTGCAGCAATTACGCCGCATCCTACCCGAGTCAAAGGAGTTCCGTATCTCGTCTTACCTACCAGGGATTCGACTTTCCCTAGACCCTTGAGCCGTTTTTATTCGTTCCCTCAGACGATTGATTGTTCCGTTAGGTGTAGCCACTTTAACCACCAGAAACCCTAGATTCTTGCTGCTAATCTTGTAAGGTTACAGCGGGTTTAACTCTGGTGAAATCAGGGGTTTGGGTTATGCCCTGTTTCAAAGGTAGGTCACTTTTCTAGGCTCTGTTTCACCGATGGGAACTCCCTATTAGCGCCAGTGTCAACCCATAACGGCTGTCTGATTGCGCCCTGTTCCCAGCTTCAGTCTCCAAGTAACGAGCTTGGTCGCTGTGGGCAGATAAGGAGTCACGCCAGAATCGAGCGGGAAGGACTTTCACCTTCATCAATCTGAGAGTTCAGTGCCTATTGCTAGGTTTCACTGGTTTAGTTATGTACGGACTGGATACCGTGATTCACTAAACAACGAATCGCACTACAAGTCTTTATGCAACTTTCGGTGATACCGCAGTACTGATTCAGTTTTCTGATTTGGGTATAACCGAAAAGTCATTCGTCTTGTCGCCACTTATTATCACCTCCGCTTTGTCAAATCTGTTATATTTACACTATGCCCCATCACACGGTGCTTTGTCAAATGGTTGCCCGGAAAGGCTCTCACTCTGTTTTTTCTATTCAGTTGCACTTTGTTTTTGTCACAAAATATCGTCGTCCGGTAATCACTGCGCCAATCCTAGATAGAATGCGCGAAGTTATTGCTAATATTTGCGTGAAGAATAACTGTATTTTAGTGGAGTTTTCCGGCGAATCAGACCATGTTCACTTGCTGGTAGACTATTATCCAGACAACAACATTTCTGATTTTGCATCTAGCTTGAAATCAGCAAGTAGCAGGATTGTTCGCAAAGAGTTTAAAGAACATGTGGACTCGTTCTACTGGAAACCAGTGTTCTGGTCTAGTTCCTATTATGTCGCGTCTAGTGGTGGCGCACCCATAGAAAAACTGAGACAATATATTAAAGACCAAGATGCTCCGACTCTATGAGACTGATTGATTGTTTTCGCTCCGCTACAACAATCCGCTCAACCCCACCTTGCTCCGCTGAAGGTGGGGACTGCCGCGACTAAGTTCAACCTATTTTACCGAGAGATATCATGCGCCAGTTAGTTATCTATTAATCGATTAAAAATAACACCTGAAAATTAGAGACGTGTTGTTTGCACGTCTGTCTTTGCTAAAATTGACCAAAATTTATGATTTTAGTGCGATCGCAATAGATGATCGAGAGAGTAGTTTCTGAGCGATCGCTGAGTAAACAGAGGCATAGTTTTGAGCTAAATAACTTTAAATTTACGGATTTTAGAGCTTTCGTTGTTTGATAGGTTTAGCCGGATTACCAACATAAATTGTCATCGGCTCTAAGGAGTGTCCGGTAACACTACCAATAGTTAGTACTGCTCCAGGGCCAACCGTGACTCCAGGACCAATCACTGATTTGGCTGCAATCCAACTACCCTCTTGAATATGTATAGGGGCTGGTATCAGTTGAAAGTCCGGATGATTCCAGTCATGATTCCCTGTGCAAAGATAGACGCCTTGAGAAAGACAAACATGACTTTCCAGGATGACTGTAGCGAGATTATCGATCCAGACGTCTTCGCCAATCCATACAAAGTCACTAACGGTTAATCGCCAGGGAAATTTTACCCTGACACCTGGCTTAATCCGGACTTGTTTACCGATTGTTGCACCAAAAGCGCGAAGTATCCATACCTTGAAGGCTGATAGAGGAAGCCAGCGACTTTCTACTAAGGGTGCGCCGCAGCAGTACCAAAGGAATTGTTTGCAGTAGGGAGCGCCTGGGGTATAAGTACCTAGGGTGTAATGATCTAGACGCATAAGTAGTTACGCAAAAATAAAATTTGCGATTGTGTAGGGCAACTTTTCTACTCGTTGAGTACTATTCACAGTTTAAGGAGTTTTTCCAATGCCACCAGTGCTTGAAAGTCAATCAGCTTATCCCATGCAGGGTTTGAAGAAATTACTGGCAAAGGCTGTTTTAAACCTTACGCGAATAGGCGATCGCTAACTGCTGACACAATTGTTCATAGCACTAAATTTACTAATTGCGTAGTTGGTATTAGCAATTGTATTGCCAAAATCTCCTAAATTCACAATTCAATTGCTTGAGAAAACTGCAAAATTTGCTCCCATTTTTGCAATAGAATTCTATCGTATTTTTTTAACAATGTTTGCTGAGTTGTTTTGATTTCATCCTGATTATTGAGATTTTCAACTTTAAATTTTATGTTGGATTCGTTAGATTTTTTTCTATTTTCTGTTTTAAAAGATTGATACCAATAGTCATGTTTAAGACCCATGAAAGACATAATTGGTTTAGCTGCGATTTTAAAAATAAGTTTAATTAAAAGCTGATTCATAAATAATCTAACAAGTTGAGTAGAGTCCATTTTTATGGCTTTATATACTAATCCTAGAGTATTCCAATAATCTCCACAATTCTGACTAGCTGCTAATAAGTAGAAATAAAAATTACTAGCAGACCAATTGTATATGTAAGTAGGAATTTCTTGATGTTTTTGTCTAAATTCTGCCATGACCAGATTATAAGACCTTTCCATTGACAGATAATTACGAGACATACTTCCTTTTACCTGACGATAACCAACCAAAATTTCTTGTACTACCCTAAACTTATAATGTTCAGCAATACGCAGATAAAGATCCCAATCTTCACAACCTTGAGCATTACGTGCTTTAAGTTTGCAGTTATAAAGACCAACTTGTTCAAAACAAGATCGGCGTATCAAAGGTACACTAGAATTACCGATAAAGTTGATGTAAACGAGAGCAGGGTAAACAGTCTCCTCCACAGTCATAAAATTTCTATAAAATTCAATATCAATTATTCCCATAATTACATCATCTTCATTAATATTCACTGACCAGGCGTAGACTAATCCTAGGGATTGGTCTGCTTCTAACATGCATTGAACTTGCTTTTCTAGTTTTTGGGGATGCCAAATATCATCAGCATCAATTGGTGCTATATATTCACCTCTAGACTTTTGAATTGCTAAATTGCGAGCAGCAGCTACCCCAGCATTTTTCTGTTTCAGTAGAATGACACGACTATCTTTCTCAACAAACGATTTGACGATTTCGGCAGTCCTGTCTTGAGAACCGTCATCAACAACTAACACTTCAATATTTATGTACGTTTGAGTAAGTATAGAATTCAATGTACGTTCAATAAAAGTATCAGCATTATAGGCCGGTACAATAACTGAGACTAAAGGAGATTGTTTGCTCATATAAGTAGATTATAATAGGGTAAGTTACTCTTCAGTTGTTGGTATACTAAACATTAGTCTTTAAAAACCAAAATACTAGATCATCAAGGCTTTAAGCATTTTTAAGACCAAATCAGCAGACAATTTTCGTAAAAAACCTGGACATCTTCTCTGAGTCGAGTTTCAGGTTATGAGAGGAGAATTTAATATACTATATACTGAAGATTTAAATAAATCAAGACTGTTTAGCTTTTTCTGCTCCAAACTGATTCCAATTTAAACGTACTTAGTGCAATCGCATTAAAATGACAATTATTTAACTATATTTGTATGTATCTCCTTATCCCACTTTTGTGAGTAAATTAGACCCTAAATCAGTTCAAGACATGCTGGCAAAGGCTTCTTATTTACAATCGCTGTATAAACCTGCATTAATCGTTCTGCGGAACGTTCCCATGTGTAATTTTGGAAGATAAATTCGCGTGCGCGTAAACCCATTGCTATGGCGGCTTGAGGTTGACTTAAACACTGAATCAAAGCAGTAGCGATCGCATCGGTATTAATATCAACAACATGAGCGGCTTGACTCTTTCCCGCTTCTGGAAAATTGCAACCAGTTGTAATTACGCAAGGCAATCCTGAAGCCATACCCTCTAAGACAGATATGCTGAAGCCTTCGGAGTAAGAGGGCGAAACATAGAAATTAGCAGCAGCCAAAGCAGCTAATTTCAGCGTTCCTGTCAACATACCTGTAAATGTAACTGCATCTAAGCATTCTGCTTTAGCAAAGTACTTCTGAACTGTGGGCAAAAAGCCAATACTATCTGGTCCAGCTACGACTAAATGTGTATCAGGGAATCGATTGTGAACTCTTGCAAACGCCGGTGCAAGTAAATCTAATCCTTTTTTAGGATCGATTCTACCAAGAAATAGAATTAGAGATTTATTACGTGTATGAGGATATTTTTCATAAAAAATATCTGAGTGTGGTAAAGATTCAAACTCCCGACGTTGAATACCATTAGGAATCACAACAGAATGCTCAAATCCAAGAGATTTGAGATTATTTGCTTCATCTGTTGCTGAAGCTTGGATCACTCTAGATTTTCGGAGAATATGTTTTTCAAATAAATTGAAATACAACTGTTTTTTTTGAGATTTGTATGATAATGCCCAGGGTTCTAACATTCCATGAGGAGTCATAATATAGGGAACATTATGAAACTGACAGATTATGTTAGACAATGAAATTAAAGGCGAAAAAACAGTATGAGCATGTACTAAATCATAATCAAGCACATTTTGAAATAGCCATTTTATTAGAGATGGGCTAACAATAAAATCATTTCTATACCAACAATTAAAATATTGTAATCGATAAGTTTTGTAATCAATCCATTTATTTAGAGGAACTTCTAATTTTTCTAGACAATTTGCATTTGTAGTAAGAACATCTATGGAAATGTCAAAGTTACCTAATACTTGGAGTTGATTGATAATAATTTTGGATACTCCTCCGTAGCTAGATCCTAAATATGGATTAATGATTAAAATTTTCATATGATAATTAGCCTAATTTAAGAATTTGTTTGTGCTAGAATTTCGGTTTATTGAAGAAACCGGAATGCTGACAGCAGCCTTTAAAAGACCATCTGCAAACTTGGAAGGGTGATAGTCCGCAACAATTTGTTTACTAAGTTGCCCCATTTTCATTCGAGATGCTGGGTCTAGTTGATGGATAGCTAATAAAGCACGAGTTATATCCGGTGTATTTTCGGGATTGAATAAAAAGCCATTTTGACCGTCTTGCACCAGTGCATCACAGGCGGCGACTGTTCGGCTGCCAAGAATTGGTAGTCCAGCAGCACAGGCTTCATTCACGACTAAGCCCCATTGTTCTACTAGCGCCGGATGTACAAACGCATTTGCTAAACCATACCAATCACCAATATCTTGGTAGGTAATAAATCCAGGTAGATGAACACAATCTTTTAAGTCTTTTGCCAAAATCAGATTTTGGATAGAAGATTTTTGCTCTCCACTACCACAGATAACCAGATTCCATGCTTCAGTTTCACCAACTTTTTGACGGTAAGTTGCGTAAGCTTCTACCAGTCGTAATACATTCTTACGTGTGATAAAGCGTGTGGTAGCAAGGAAATAAGGTTGTAGAGGAATCCCTGGCTGACAATTTCTGGCAGTAATTACATCTTGCCTTGCAATCCTAGCTTTCTCACTGAAGTAATCATTGTCAACAGCATCGTAGCCAAAAAAGATCCGTTCACGGGTGAAACCTAATTTAACCAGATAATCACGATGCAGTTCACCGCCGACAAGCGCCGCAGCAAAGTTTCTGATGTACAGCCAAGACTTTAGCTGCTCTTTCCACCACTGACGCTTTTCATCATTCCACTTACTTTCGCTCATTAAAATGGCTGGGACGCGGTAGCGTCTACACCAAGAAAGAGCTGCACGGGATACAGGAAAGCCCCATCCCGGTATTGCCAAAATATCAGGCTGTAAAGTGTCTAGAAATTCAGGAATTACAGAGGCAGCAACAGGGGATAATTGACTGCGATCAATTGACAAGTTAGTTGCTGTTGGTAAAAGAGTTTTAAGAGGGAATGTAATTTCTTTTTCCATACAACCCCAAGGATGCTCTTGGGTTTTATCTGTGACTTGAATTGCGGTCAAAGTCCAGCCTTTCTGTTGACAAGCAGTATGAGTAGCACGCAACCGAGCAGCATGATAGCCACCAATGCTGTGGAAAATGACAATTATATGCATGAAAAAATGTTACGTAGGTAAAAAAAATGAATATAAGTATGAAATACAAACCTATTATTCGCGATGCGGTGGTTGCAACATATTATTATGTAAATAATTAAAGTATGCGGGAGAGGGCTGTTTGTGGGCAAAATATTTCCTTTTTACCCAAAGTAATAAAAAACATGGCCAAAATGCCATCCCGAACCAGGCATAAATTCCTGGCAAATCTCCGCCTCGCAATAGAGGAATCAAACAAGCGCAGAGTATAGCACGGCTCAAAATACTGGCAAAGGGTTGAATCTGATGACTATAGCTAACAATCTTAGCTAAAAAAGCACCATATATCACTGAGAAAAATAAAATCCCAATCACACCTCCTTCATTATAAAATGACCCAAATAAAGACTGTGAAATTCCTAATGTTCCCTGACCTTGATTGACAGTGAGACCGAGCTTATTCATATAGCCTCCTACAGGTTTTTGCGGCCACCAAGCTCTGGGGATAGGGCGCATAAGAATTTCTAGATGCTCCATACCCAAAGAAAAGTCCAGGCGTTTTGGGTAAATCTGCTGCATCAGCACAAAACCATCAAGCATATTGGCATCTTCGCCGCTGAATGCGCGTTGCACTGCTATCTGATTTAATTCTTCGCCAGCTAATTGGGAGTTCCGCATAGCACCTGCAAATGCAAAGAGTGTCAGAGTCAAGACGGCAACAATGGTGAAAGCAATTAGGCGAGTTTTCGGTTTATAGGCAGAGGATAAAATGATCCCACCCGCAATCAGCCATGACAAAAACAAGAAACGAGTGTTCGGACTATAAGTAAAATATGCAACTCCGCTAAGAACTGATAGCGCCGCAATTTTAGCTAACAGTGGCGATAATCCGCCAAATTTCCAGAGGCAAAAGATTAGAGTCGCAACCCCTACTAAAACCATAGGAAATAAGAATAGATAGCTACTAACCTCAAAAGCTAAAGACTTTCCTGCACCTACTTCTGCACTTACACGGGAACGAATTATCACGACTAGTGGTAGGCAAAGTAACCCCAGGAAGAGGATTTGAGGGCGTAACCAGAGCAAAAATGATGGCTCGCAATCTGAGACTACAATTGCTATTTTTTTTCTCTGTCGCAACATATAAGTTGCTAGGAGGCAGATTTGACCAAAAACTATGTAACTTAAGGCAACAAGAGCTGCTTTTTGAGTAATTGAATCAAAGCCGAAGTTAGCGATATCGACCCATTGACCCATGCCGTTAGTTACTACCCAATATCGGTAGGAACTAAAGTAAAAAATGAAACTGCTGATTAACAAGGGGATTTCATCATTGCGTTGTAACATCCAAAACCCGCTGACAACCAGCATGACAATTTGAGTAAAAGCTAATTCTGGAAATTCAAATAATGGCATAGGACAGGCTTTGAAGATGATGCTGCAATTGCAAGAGGCTAAAATTGTCAGTGCTTGTGGATTGTTGGGAAAAAGTTTCTAGTTTTCGAGGGTTGTGAAGACAGAATTGGAGTACATCTGCTATTGTTTTCCCTGTTACTTCTTGTAGTATCAATCCATTGAATTTATCCTCCACAACCTCACCACAAAATTTGGAAGCAATAATAGGTAGTTTCCATGCCTGCGCTTCTAGCTGTGTTAGTCCAAAACCATCGGAAAGGGTAGGAAACAGAAAAATATCTGCCTGCTGGTAGTACTCAACTACCGCACTACGAGGAACAGCACCAATCCACTTTACTTGCTCTCCGTGATTTGGTTGTGGTCTAGCGATACCTTGAGAACCAACCAACCAGAATTCTATGGGTTGTCCGCGTAGCAGTTTAGCAGCTTCAAGAAGAGCAGCAATACCCTTACGCAAAATCACTTGACCTAGAAATAATACTCGTAATGGACGTTCTTTTGAGAAAGTGGAAGGATACAATCGCACAAACTTATGTGCTAAGTCAGGTGGTTGATAAACAAGGGGAATAATATTAATTTTGCTCTTCTGAATACCCACTTGCTGTAAAGCTTGGCTTGACCAGGGTGAGTTGACTATAATCTGATCGGCTAATGAACATTCTTCCTGCCAGCTATTCCAGTAGTTAGGTGGGGCTAGTTGACAATTCGACTGATAGCTTAAATGTTTTGTATGTTCTTCTGCAACCAACTTTTCTTCAACAATACCTGGATCAATTTGTCCTAATATTGTTCGCCAGCCTTTTATTTTAGCGTAGCGAAACAATTCTAGAGCAGCGTAACTGTAGGCAAAAAGTATTGGAGGAGCGGTCAGTTGATAAGTGATGGCATAAAGCGATTGCATTGCCTGCTGTTGAAACCAATGATTGCGTGCAAGTATGAGATCCCATTGTGTTTCTTTTTTGATTTTTTGAGCTACCTCGAAGGGAATCAAAGAATTAGTAAAGGCTTGAACAGATGCTTGAGCCAAGTCTGGATGAAACCGCTCTCGCAATTTTGCTAAAACAGTTTTAGGGAGCCGATTTAGTTTAGAATGCGACGAGATCCAAGCATCTGTAATCAAGTAGATAAGTTGTCCCTGCTGATGCAAAGCTCGTGGAATCGCGTAATGCTCCCGTGCGCCTATTTGACAACAAATCCATTTTGAATAATTCTGATTCATTTTAGTTATTTTATTCTCAATCGGTCATAAATAAAATGGGGTTAAACTTGAAAGTAAACCACTCCTAATATAGCCAAACCTCTCACAAAATCAAGGCTCTAAAATTGGGAATCATCAGAGATGGAAGTGCTATTTTTTCAATCATAATTGCGGTAATAACCACTTTTCAAGAGTTTGAGCACGTATTTGCCAAGTGTGTTGGCAAACAAAATCTAATTGCTTCAAACGTTTTTTGTCAGCTTCTACTGTTTTCCCAATGGCTAGTTGCTTGCGAAGTAAAGCGATCGCTTCTTCTGGCGAATGAAAAATGCTAATCCACTCAGGATACAATCGGCACTCGGGAATATCAGTACTGAGTACTGGTCTGGTACTAGCGATCGCATCCATAATTTTGGTGGGGCAGGCAGCTTGATTAAAAGGATGAGACGCTGTGTATGGAATCCAATTGACAGCAAAAGACCAGTAGTACTGTGCTACTTCAGCTTGAGGTACTTTACCAATATGCCGAACATTCGCTAGACTCAACACTGTTTCGCGGTCCATTTGCCAATCTGGTTTACTAATTCCTCCAGCAAAGCCATCCAAACCACCAACAAAAACAAATGTGATTTCTGGGCAAGCTTGTGCAATTTGATAAACTAATCGCCAATCGACTCGCTCAATCAGGTTTCCAATATAACCGACAGTCATTGACTGTGGAGATATTTCTGGTTTAGGATTAATATAGGAATCTACAACCCCTAGAGGATAATGATGAATGCGTTGTGCTTGTTGGGGATAGCGCTTTTGTAAAGCTTCAACTTGGAATTGGGAAAGGCAAATAGTAATATTAGCTGCTTCAACTAGCTCTTTTTCCTGCGCCAAAATCATTTCTTGACGAGAAGGTTGGTAAAGTACATAGTCATCCAAGTTATAATATATTAACCTTTCCTTCGGAATCTTACGTACCCAAGGAGCTAGGTAAGGATAAGGAGCAATTACCCAAGGATGCTCGCCAGTTATTTTCTGAAGTTGGTCGCACCAACGTTGAATTTTAAAGCGCAAGTAAGGTCGAAATAGCAATTCCAAATGCCCAGCATAACCAGGCGGTAGTAACTCCATCGACCTTTGTAACAAAGCAGGTGATTTAGCATTAGGCCAACTTGGGCGAACACGACTGTAGGTTAGCCAATCATAAAAATAGGTTGCGTGGGTAGGATGATGATTCGCCAGCGTCTCTGCTAAGGAATAAACCCAAGGAGTGTTGGCAGAAAGAAACAGAAAACTGAGTTTGCCCATATTACTCAAAATACTATAACCCTCGCAGGTCACGTAGCCAGTAGCCAAGACGAGGAGAACAACCCACAAATTCTCGAATTGCTGAACGTATGGATGGAGGCAAAAGTTGAAATCGACGCCTAGGAGGTTGATATGCCATTGGTTGTTGACCGCTTTTGCTTCTCTCTATCAGTTCCAAATCACAAACTTGATTAATTAAAGCTTCATATCCTTGCCACATAACTGTTTGATTAAATCTGGATCTTGCTTGATCAATAACTGCTCCTTGAAAATTTACATAGCGATCGCAAGCTAACATTACCTGATTTGCTAATATTTTGACATTGCCTAGAGGAGCGAAGAGTCCAGTTTCATTGGCAGAAACGATTTCTTTGGTTCCAGTATCAATATCCCAAGCAACAGGTACGCATCCCATACTCATCGATTCAATGGTTGCCATACCAAAAGGTTCCACTCTACTCAGCATTAGCAGAACTTTTGCATCAGCAGCTGTAGAGAAAATTTTATCTAAGGTCACACGACCGTGAAGACAAATTTGATTAGAGTTAGGAAGTTGAAGAATTTTTTGGTGAAATTTTGGAGAAATCGCTCCAAACCAGTGAAGTTTACCATTGAACTCTAACTTTGTGAGTTGCCGCCACAATTGCAAAACATCGCTAGAACCCTTCATTGGCTTATCACCACCCAGAAAAACTAAATCATCATTTCTAGAGTTGCTAAGGGTAGGTAGATCAGGAAACACAGAACCATTTAGAATGACTGCCAGTTTTTCTGGCTGTTGCATAAGATGCTTAAATTTACTACTAACGGTTTGCGATACAGCAACAACTGCCTCTAAATTTGCTTCTTCTGCAAGTGCTGTTTGCCAATATCGAGGTGCAGTATCATGGACAACATATACGCATTTGACATGAGAAGGTAAATATGCGATCGCCGCATCTGCTTGTCCGCAACCATTTAAAAACAAGACATCTTGAGGATTTTCTGCAAGCCATTCCCACAAACTAATTGGTGTTAACAGTGCTGGTTCAGTTAATCCTAAAGTTTTAATTTCAAAATTGTGATTTGTGCCAATCCAGCCAGTAGGAGAAAGAGCTAAGAGCAAAGTAGCTTGATGCCCAGCTTTTTGAGCTTGCTGACAGCAGGATATCGCGACAGAGACTATACCTCCTCCTCTATCATCAGGAATTAACCAACAGAGTTTCATTTTAATGTTGATAATAATCAGTTGAAGGTTAGTCGTTACTTACCTTTTGAAAAATAGCTAAATTCGGACAATAAGCCCAAAGTCGGTATTTGTCAGTTTGATTGATTACTTGACGGAAAGCTAAATTAGTTCCAGGAAAGTCATCAACATCATGCATAGCAATTAATCCATAAAGCTTGACCAAAGATGACCAACTACAAAAATCAAACCAGGTATTTATAAAATCATGGACAGCATCAATGAAAATAAGACTAAATTCTTGCTCTTGCTGAAACTGTTTAAATGCAGTGCCTGATGGCATGCGTAGATGATGAACATTTGATAAATCTTGACATCTTTCTTTAAAAGAGTTTAAATCTGATTCCCAACCTCCATATCCAATATATGGATCGATAGCATATACTAAACGCCTTGTACTCGTTGCTAGCAATTGAGTTGTAACACCTCGATAACTCCCGATTTCAGCTATCGGCTCAGTTAACGCTTCGGTGTCACGAATAGCCATTTTTAGCAACTCTATTTGACTTGATGTAACTGCTGTATCTGTTAAAAAATCTCCTCGCTCCGTGAACAAATACTTTGGTTCTAATTGCTGAATTAGGTCGAAAACAGGTTGCTGAGTTTTTCGTCCGTAGGAGTTCATTATACGACCATAAGCTGTCCAGAAAAGACGCCTGGGATGTAATTTTGAGATTTCTTTTAAGTCAAATGGATCTATCGGATGGTTGGAAATCATAAATCACAAAGGTTTTATTGAAACTTGAAAAATGATTACTAAGCTATGCTTTATTTAGTAGGATTTATGAGTTATGAATACTGCTATTTAAGTTTGATAGAAAATTTTGATGTTTGTTATCAATTTGCTGTAATCGTATTAATCCATGCCAATGGGCTGATGCAATGTCAAATCCATAAAATTAACGCTCTCAAATCCAATTTTCCTCAATTTAAAGATTTAGTGAAGTTATCTAAGCTGGTAATTATCCCTTACGTCAGTTCCGCCTGATTGTTTGGAAAAACTAACAACAATGAGTTTAAAATTCTTAATCCTTGCCATTTGTGTCGAATTATTTTACCATATTGGTTGCAACCATTTTGCTAATTTAATCCATACCAGTGAGTCTACTTGCCCTGCAATCATCCACTTACCACTTGCAAGAGCTTCACCAACAACACGAGTTACTCCTTCATAATCAATATTGCTAAAGTCATGAAAAGCAATAATTCCGTCTTCTGCTAGCCATTTTTGAACACATTCAAAGTCCGTTTTCACGGCTGCGTAGCTATGATCGCCATCAATAAAAACAAGGTTCAAAGGTGCTTTAATATCAGAGTAATCTATCTCTTCGCTTCTTTTTCTAATTATCGTTATGTGTTGTTTCAATCCGCTAGTATTTTTTTGAAATTCGGGAAAAGTGTCTAACTCACCTTCAGGCATTGTTTGATTACACCATGTATCCACACAGAACAAATGACCATTTACTTCTTTTAAACCAGCCGCAATATAGCAGCTAGAAGCACCTAAATGAGAGCCTATTTCGAGAGCCGATGCACCTTGAGTGCAGTTATTAGAAGCTAAATTATATAGTACTCTCAATTCACGAACATTGGTGTATGTGAATATTTCATCTACTTTAGGAATTCCTGCATTGTTCAAGGTTTGCTTCCATTTTACTTCTTGCATTTTGCCAGATAAGGAAAGTACCTTTGTACTTAGGTAACTATTAGATAAAATTAACATTAGCAGTGATTCACTTTGTTTAAAAATATTTAACTTTAAACCAGAAATAATATTATACATAAAATCCTTAGTAAGTCTTTTCATTGAATTACGCTTTCATCTCAGCTTTAAAATTGCAATTTTTAAGATTAATTAGACAAAGAAAGAAGTGATAGAATTATTTTGATTGATGAGCTAGTTATTTTTCAGATCTCTAACGATGTTATCATTTGTCAAGTTTATTGTTGATAAAGGTACGATATAACCATGATCCTTCGTATGGGGAAAGCTTCTACCTTTTGTGGGAGATTCATGAATTTCAAACATTATTGCTTCTTTCACTTCATCTAGTGTCTCTGTATTATGACTCCCTACCCAAAATGTTGCTAAGTATTGAGTAGGGATAAGTGGTGGTAAATAAATAGAGATATTGACAACTTGTTTTGGATCGGTATCCTTTAAAAAGCATTCTATTATCGGAATTGCCTGCATCAAACATGCACCAGTAGAATCTGAAATATCAACGGCTAAAAATGCTGGTTTATGCTTTGATCTCGATTCTAGATCAATTTTTAGCTCTAATATTAGATTAGGCTGCTCACCCTTTAAATTCGATTGGATTTGAGTTATTACTAAACTACCATCGCTTTGAGACGGTCTTGTCCATACTGTGCCCTGTCCTTGATAATTTCTGGCTCCATATACAGCTACACAACTTTCCGTACTACCACTACAGATTACCTTGCCTTTATCTAATACAATTCCTGTCGAGCATAAGGCATTGATTGCAGCCATATTGTGACTGACGAAAAGTACTGTTCTACCCTCTTGAGCCACTTTCCCCATCTGACCTAGACATTTCTTTTGAAACTGAGCATCTCCTACAGCCAGTACTTCATCCACAACCAGTATTTCTGGTTCCAAATGAGCAGCTACAGCAAATGCAAGGCGTACATACATTCCAGAGGAATAGCGCTTTACTGGCGTATCGAGAAATTTTTCAACTTCCGCAAAGGCAACAATTTCATCAAACTTTCTTTCAATCTCCACCTTACCCATTCCCAGAATTGCACCATTGAGATAGACATTCTCCCTACCCGTCAACTCCGGGTGAAAACCCGTACCGACCTCTAACAAACTAGCGACCCTTCCCTTAATATTGATGCGTCCTTTGGTAGGTTCTGTGATCCGACTTAAAATTTTCAGTAGTGTTGATTTTCCCGCACCATTTCGACCCATAATCCCAACCTTATCGCCTTGCTTAATCTCAAACGATATATCATTTAGCGCCCAAAACTCCTCAGAGGAATCTTGGATTTTGGATTTTGGATTCTGGATGAAAGAACCAATAGACTTAACTTTATTAGCAATTACATCCCGCAGTGCTGTGTAGCTTTCCTGCCGCTGATGACCAATAATATATTTTTTACTTAGGCTTTCAACCCGAATAACAGTATCAGACATTTTTAGGAAGTTGGGAGTTAGTAGTTGGTAAAGGCGCACTGCTGTGCGTCCTTATAGTAGTTGGCACAATATAGAGAAAATTACGATCTTGTTTATTCAGAAAATTCAGCCGCAGTAAAAGTGGTCGCAATTGGTATAAGACTTATCAATTCATAAACTTAAAATCATTAATAGTCCGGTGAGCCATTATCCGGGACTGCCTCTGTGTAAACTCGCCTACAGTAGGATTCCCATGTGGATAAGCGACTTTTGTTGCTTGCTTCCACAATTCCGCAGGTACAACTGACAACTCATACTCAAAATTGTGCTTGTGAACGTGATACCACTTGGTTTCTTGGCACTCCTCGCACCAAAAAGCCTCCAACCACTCACCCCCTAGATGAACTGCAGTGTTTGCATTTATTAATATTTGAGCATCTCTTCGCCCTAGTCCTCTAGCTTGTAACTGTCCTGGACGATCAGCGAATAAAGGATATTTTTGACTCACACTAGTAATACAACACCCATGCACCAGACAATATATCGCCCTTCGCTGGGAACGTTTCCGATTTCGGTCACACCTTCTCTGCACTTCAGCCTCCGTAAAAGTCAAAACATATGACAAGAAGGTTGCGTGGGAGGAACTGAGATCATGAAGACCATCGAAGTCCAACTCCTAAAACAACTGAAAATTATTAAATTTGATACAAACTTATTGATTGTCTCCGTGTATAGTATTAATTGAGCGCCTTAATTATCACCTGCAAGTACTGCATAGCAATAGTTTTAGGGGTAAAATACAACTGTAAATACTGACGAGCAGATTTACCCAGATGTTCTGTTAATTCTTGATCCTTTGCCAATTGACGAATAAATTTAGTCAGATTATGACTGTCTCCATTCTCAAAAGTGGCACCACAATTGGCATCTGCAATTAGCTTTGTGAGGTAGGAATGCTTTGGACAAACCACTGCTACAGGTCGCCCTGTCGCCAGGACTGGATAAAGTTTGCTAGGAGCAACAAGACTTTCTAAACCAGCCTCTACACTGACTAAAGACAAATCGCCAGATGTTAGAGAATAAGGTAGCACATGTTTATCCTGATACGGTAGAAATAGGAAATTCTTTAGACCTAATTGATTTACCTCCTCGATTAAACTTTGACGTTTTTGTCCCCCGCCAATACAGACAAACTGAATCGGCTCATCTTTTAGCTGCTTTGCTGCCGCTAAAATTGTGTCCATATCGTGACATCGACCGATATTACCAGAATATACGACTGTAAATTTGTTGCATAGGTTATATTTCCGAGAAAACCAGTTATCTTTTTTGGCAATTGGTATAATTAGGTCTGGATCACCCCAACTGTGAATCACCGAAACTTTATCAGCTACTTCTGGACATATTGCTACGACTCGTTCCTTCATCGCCGGACTGAGAACTACAATCCCCTTTGCCTTACGCCAAATCTGTCTATTTACACTCCGCCAAAATCGCGCTAGCCAGTGATGATTGGGGATGACTCCCAAAGCGATCGCAATATCTGGGTAAATATCATAGATCAGGCAAACATAAGATATCCTGAACAAAAGGTGAGCTAGATAACCCACGATTGGTAAGAATGGGGGAGCCGAAGTCAGTAAAAAGACATCATGACGACGCAGACCTCTCAGAAGATGCAAAGCCGCACGCAATGTAAAGAGGACACCATTAACCGCTTTACCGCGAACCCTTCCCGACCAGAATTTGGCAGAACGCGATCGCTGAACTCTCAGTTGACCAAATTGTTCTCTAGATGGAGCTTGAGAAACCCCAAAAGCATATCCTGGCTGACCTGTAAATACTTCTACATTTAATCCCAACTGCTCTAAATTCCTGACTAGTTCTTCAATTAGCTGTCCTGTAGCAGCATAATCTGGAGGAAAAAACTCAGTGATTACAGATAATCTAATTGACCTGTGTTCGTCAGGTGAGGTGAGAGGAGGAAACAGAAATTCAGTCTCTGTATTTGTTCCATTCTTACTTGTGGTATTAGCTTCTCTTATAGCAAAGCGATCAGGGGAAGATTTGTTGAGCCACTCATTCAATTTCATTTGCCTTATCGTATTAGGTTGAGTCTAGGCGCACAAAATTGCAAGAAATTTGTAATTGGGTTTTAGCGCTGAAACGCAATTAAGTAGATCGACACCAATATTTTGACTATATCTGGTAGCACACTGCGTGACCAATGCTCATATCTGGGGTAATGAAGAGCAACAAAGAGCCTGGAAATCAACTTATCTAGTTCTGTTCTTCGACGCCGATTTGCTTATGTAGTCTAGAAAAGTAATCCAGAAGTAACCGGGTAATCCTTTTACGTATAGCGAAGCACGATCTGTTGATTTGGCAAAATTCATAGATATATATCCTTGCTATCTTGTCAAGACCACTAGAAACAAAAATCATAGATGCCAAATAATCTTTTTAACTCTAGATGAAGTATTTAATAAAGTTTGTAAGCTCAACTACACTTGAAACTTTTGGTATAAAACATGCTTTCGAGTTTAAGTTATGATTTTATAATTTTTTACATCTTTTTTTTGTTTAGTAGTCCCTAATACATTAGCCGTCTATAGATAGTGCTATGAATACTTATGTGGTGCAAGTATACCTATCTAATTTCTGAGCATTTATCCTCCAAAAACATCATTAATTAACTGGAGCGCTGACTTTACTGTTATGTAAGCGGGTATTTATATGGGAGAAATCAGACTTTACATAATTCTGTGAGTGTGAAACATTAAAAAACACTATAAAATAGACAATGATTACCGCTATCTCTCTAATGTGTGCTTTTGTTTGTAGAACAAATATGTTAGCTGATTTAGTTTCCTGAAGTCTTGCCTTTTTATTGACGTAGGAAAAATAAATAATGGCGAATAATTCCTCTAAAATCTCAGTTTCTGAACGGAACGGACATCAGGTGTCTCAAATACCGATTCCTCAAACTTTCTCATGGTTTGAAAAGGAAGAGGATAGTTGGAATTTACATCAAGTCCTGAGTATTCTCCGGCGACGAGCGTTAGTTATCGCAGGTGTAGCGGCGATTGTGATGGGTAGTGTAGCCTATGTAACATTGAAGCAAAAACCTGTATATGAAGGTAACTTTCGACTTTTAGTAGAACCTGTTAACGAGGAAAAGGATAGTCGTTTAGGACAACTTACCCAAGAAACTGGTTTAAGTAAGCCCTCTCTAGATTATGAAAGCCAAATTCAGGTTCTCAAAAGTCCTGAATTGATGGCAGGTATGATTAAACAGTTACAAGTTTCATATCCAGACATTAATTATGAATCTTTACTCAAGGCTTTAACTATTAGCCGTGTAGGTCAAAGTAAAGTCATAGAAATAAGTTATAAAAGTGATAATTCTCAAACTATAAAGTTAGTTTTGGATCAAGTTGCCAGGTATTACTTAAACTATAGTTTAGATAAAAGACAAACTAAGTTGCGTCAGGGTATTCAGTTTGTCGATAAACAACTACCATCTGTCAAAAATGAGGTGCAGCGTCTCCAAGAAGAGTTACAAATTCTGCGCCAAAAATATAACTTTGTGACTCCCGAAACCCAGGGACAGATAGCTACCGAACAAACTAGGTTTTTGTCAGAGCAAAGAGTTGCAGTCAATCAGCAGCTAGCAAAGTCTCGGACAAGTTTCGACAGTTTGCATCTTCAACAAGTAGAAATAGCAGTACTCAATAATTCTCCTTTATATCAGCAGTTGATTTTACAGCTACGTCAATTGGAAACTCAGATTGCTACTGAATCAGCTCGTTTCCAAGAAGACAGTCCACCGATGCAAACATTAAGAGCCAAGCGGCAAAACCTCCTACCCCTCGTTCAAAAAGAAGCGCAACGAGTTTTAGGAGGAAAATTCGGTGAATCGACTGCGGAAGTACAAGTTTTGGAAGTGCAAAGTCAAGAACTTGCCAAAGCCGAACAAGCATTTGATCGCCAAGTCAAGCAACTTCCAACTGTAACCAGAAAATATTCCGAACTGCAAAGAGATTTACAAATTGCCACGGATAGTCTGACGCGTTTTCTGACGACCCGTCAAACTTTGCAAATTGAAAATGCTCAGACAGAACTTCCTTGGGAACTAATTCAAGCCGCAGTCCAACCCAAAACGCCTATATCTCCAAACATACCCCGAAATTTTCTCTTAGGGATGGTTGCCAGCACACTCTTAGGAGTAGGAATAGGTCTGTTAGTAGAAAAAACAGATAATACTTATCACACACTTGAGAGCATCAAAGAGAAAATTAAACTACCTTTATTAGGAGTTCTTCCCTTTGATAATAAAGTTCAAAATACTCAAATTTCGGTAGTCGCAGAAATTAAGCCACAGCGACGTTCTCGACTAATACCGCGATTGCCGAATATTTTCCGCACCCTATCGACAAGCGATCGCTACTACACCCAAGGAAGATTTTGGGAAGCATTACAAATACTTTACACAAACATCCAATTACTCAGTTCCGACCAACCAATCCGTTCTCTAGTAATTAGTTCTGCTTTGCCTGGAGATGGTAAATCTACTGTAGCTCTCAATTTAGCTCAAATAGCTGCAGTAATGGGTAAACGGGTACTACTTGTAGATGGCGATTTGCGCCGACCTCAAATTCACAATCGCACAAACTTAAGCAATCAGCAAGGATTGACCAATTTAATTTCTACAGATATACCTGTAGATCAGGTGATTCAGCAACTGCCTGCCATGACTAATTTATCTGTAATTACTTCTGGACCCATACCCCCCGACCCAGCAAGACTACTTTCGTCCGGAAAAATGAAGCGATTAATGGCAGAGTTTCAAAAAAACTTTGATTTAGTAATTTATGATGTTCCACCTATTGTTGGACTAGTTGACGTGAGATTGATTGCACCTCACACAGATGGGATTGTGATGATTGTGAGAATCGACAAAACGGATAAGTTGGGTGTGATTCAAGCTCAAGATAGTTTGAAAATTTCTTCGACAAATGTCTTAGGCATCGCCATCAATGGTGATAAAACAAAATTCAGTGCCTATGATTATTACTAACAATATTTTTACTTGCGTGGCATTACCGTTTTTTACAACTTACCGGCTCAATGCTCGCACCTTTTGACGAAAAGCTTTGAGCGTTTGGCTTCGTCCGTCCGTTTGAGCACGAGCGAGAAACTGATGATAATTTTTATTGCTGACCAAACCGCCTCTGCAATTCTGCTTCTGCTTCCTCAATCGTCATGGGAACTGTATTTATTAAAGCAGCGCGTCTCCTGTCAATATAAGCATGAAATGCTTTCTCGTCATTGCGGTGTGCCAAGACATAGGCTCTCAGCTGCTCTATTGGCATCTGTTGAAAATTGGGTTTTGTTGTCATAACCAATTTACTTCTCCATTTTGCGTAACTTCAACTTCAAGCAAATCGTTAGCTAATATGTATATATTTAAAGTACGCTCGTCTAATCTCACAAGATCTATTTGTTTATAGACTCTGGTTAGTTGAGCGCAAATCCGAATCGAAGCGATCGCTTGCGCGGGTGTTGGCATAGGTAGATTCTTCATTATTACCTATTTTTTAATTATAATCATCATCTCACCCTATAGTTGCTCATTTTAATCACTCAATGATTGGTAATTTCCCACATCACATCCTTGTGATGCTTCATGCAGCGAATTACTTCATTACGCATTTCAGCGACTAAAAAGAATGAAAAACAGTTAACCATCGTAACTCAAAAAACAGCTACGATGGCTAATTTTAGTACCCCCAGGGGAATTCGAATCCCCGTTACCTCCGTGAAAGGGAGGTGTCCTAGGCCTCTAGACGATGGGGGCATGTCATTGGACGCCTTTATTACAATACTCAAGATATTCCTATTCTGTCAAGAGGTTAACCAAAAAAAACTATTGAGACTAAAATTAAAGCACACAGATATATTGTGGAGTGGTGGCAGTGGGCTTATTTGACGATCTCAGCCGGTTTCTGGAAAGCCGTTTAGAAGAATTCTTGCGAAATAATCCACACTTGGAACTACAAGCGCTGTTAGAGCAGCTGCGCGAGCAAGAAGAAGACACGATGAAGCTGATTGCCGATTTACAATTGCAAGAGAAGCGATCGCAAGACGAAATCCTGTCAACTGCCCAAGAAATCCAACGGTGGCATAACCGAATCGAAAAAGCCAAAGCCGCCAACAGACAAGATTTAGTCACCCCAGCCCAAGCCAGAGAAGCAACCCTTCTCCGTGAAGGCAATCAGCGCTGGGGGCAAATGCAAGGCTTAAAAGAACGCATCGAACAAGCAAAGACATTACTAGTAAAAATTCAACAGCGCCGCCAAGAAGTCCAAGCTAAAGCAGCTGAAGCCCAAACAGCGCGGACTAAAGAGCAAGCACAGCAGCGCATAGAAACACCAGGCTGGAATCAACGTATTCCCGCCACAGGCAAAGCAGACGACTTAGAAGATAAATTCCAGCGTTGGGAAACTCAAGACGAACTAGAAAAGTTGAAGCGAAATCTCGGCAAGTAAGGTCAAATGAATTTTCCCGTTTATTTTTGGCTTTTCTCGCTGCGGATTCATCCACATATTTTATTTGAGTCTGTGGCTTATGCCGTTGCCTTTCGCTTAATGCTGCGTAACGTCAAGCAAGACGAAATCGCCCCCAGCCAACGCACTTCGATAATTGTCGGCGGCATGATCGGAGCGCTAGTTGGCGCTAAACTGCTAGTAGTCCTACAACATATTGATTTAATCTGGCAATGGCAGCAATTATTATGGCTGTTACTCCAAGGTAAAACCGTTGTCGGAGCGCTCCTAGGTGGATTAATTGGTGTAGAATTAACTAAAAAGCTGATTGGCGTCAAAAGCTCTACTGGGGATGTCTTCGTCTACCCCTTAATAGTCGGCACAGCAATTGGCAGAATCGGTTGCTTTCTCACCGGACTCAGCGATCGCACATATGGTACACCCACAACTCTACCTTGGGGAATAGATTTTGGCGATGGCATTCTCCGCCACCCGACCCAGTTATATGAAATTTTATTCTTAATCATTCTGATCCTATTTTTACAACTCCGCAGTCGCTATCGTCATCAACTCGGTGACTTGTTTAAATTTTATTTAATTTGTTATTTAGGATTTCGTTTTCTGATAGATTTTATTAAACCAGATTTTCATCCAATATTCGGGATGAGTGCGATTCAAGGCGCTTGTCTGTTGGCTCTGGTATTTTACCGTCGCCACATTATTAAGTTGTTTCTTTTTAGATAATCTTACTCCCAGGCAGATAAGCGCAGCGATGGCGGTGCTAATATACTCTTTGCAACGAGTGCGTGATACCCATATGCCTAACCGCAACTATCTCTTCTACGCCTTAACGAACAGTGTTTGCTCTCAGTGTCTGACTAAAGTTGAAGCGAAAATCATCTTCCAGGATGGGTGTGTTTATTTGGTTAAGCATTGTCCGACTCATGGACGCGAACAGGTTTTAATTGCTGATGATATCGAGTATTATAAAAAATCCCTGGAATTTATCAAGCCAGGAGATATGCCGTTAAAATTTAACACACCGATTAAATATGGCTGTCCTTATGATTGTGGACTTTGCCCCGACCACGAACAGCATAGTTGTTTAACTTTAGTTGAATTGACAGATAGGTGTAATTTATCTTGTCCAATTTGTTACGCTGATTCTGGGACAGAAGAGTTATCGTCGCAGCATCAACCGCGCCGTCATCGCAGTTTGGCGGAAATTACAATGATGATTGATGCGGTGGTGGCGAATGAAGGTGAACCGCAAATTGTGCAGTTGAGTGGTGGTGAACCGACGATTCATCCTGAGTTCTTTGAAATCATGGATGTGGTGAAAAGCCGACCGATTAAGCATCTGATGATTAATACTAATGGAATCAGGATTGCCAAAGATCGGGCTTTTTGCGATCGCTTGAGTCAATATATGCCAGGAATTGAAATATATCTTCAATTTGACAGCTTTGACGCCGAAGTTTTACGAGAATTGCGTGGTGCAGATTTGCGCGGTGTGAGAGAAGAAGCGATCGCTAACCTTAACGAGTACAATATTTCCACTACTTTAGTCGTCACCCTCAAGAAAGGATTGAATGACGGCGAAATCGGCAAAATCATCGAGTATGCTTTGCAACAGAAGTGCGTGCGCGGTGTGACTTTTCAGCCAATCCAGGTGGCTGGGCGGTTAGAAGGATTCGAGGAGAAACGCGATCGCTACACCCTAACAGAAGTGCGCCGTTCAATTTTACAACAAAGTCCTTATTTTAAACCAGAAGATATTTTACCAGTGCCATGCCATCCTGACTGTTTAGCGATGGCTTATGCATTGAAACTGAATGGCAAAGTGATTCCGCTAACTGGGTTGATTACTCCAGAAGCTTTTGTGGAAATTATGCCTAATAGCGTGCTTTATGAGCAAAATGAAGAACTCAAGCGTCACATCTTTGAATTATTCTCTACCAGTCATTCTCCTATTTCGGCGGCGAGTTCGTTAAAGGAACTATTATGCTGCTTGCCGATGGTGCCTGTACCGGAAGGGATAAATTATTCTAATATATTTCGGATCATGATTGTCCAGTTTCTTGATCCCTATAACTTTGATGTGCGCTCAGTAAAACGCTCTTGTATTCACATTGTCCACCCAGATGGGAGAATTATACCTTTCGATACATTTAATATGTTTTACCGCGAAGGTAGCGCTGGATACCACTTAGTTAATAATCGTCTAACGGCTACTAATTAAGGAAAACGGCTTTGCAGAATGGCAGATATTGGTAATTGGTCAGTAGTCAATTTCACTAATTTATGAATTTATGTCACCAAGAAATGAAATTATTGGTATTGTTTACGGCATTCTGTTACTATTTGGAATGCATTTTTTAGCAGCTATAGTCATTTTTGGCGTTGGTCTACTTATATTTTATCTCACTTATTCCCCTTACATTTATCTTGGTATTTGGATTGGTGGTGCTACTGGATTTTTTTTATTACAGCTACTATATGTAATACCCCTGATTCTCTGGCTGAGACGGCGACAGTACTTGGCAATGATGAAAGGAGTGATTATTGGTGCAGTAATCACAGCATTACTGAATGGAAGTTGTTTCTTGCTGTATAAGCATTGAGTTTCACAGTTATTCTGCTATTTCTGGCTGTGGCGTATCTTTCACAGTTCGAGAGATGGTGAAGGATACAGGTTGAGACACTGCGGGAGATAATTCTGGTTGATTGGTAGCATTAACCGCAGGTGTAGGGGATGCATGCAAAGATGAACCTACCAATTTGTCGTAGTTGGAAGCGATCGCTAAAAATGCCCCACCTAAAATATAGATGGGTAGAGGCAAGTTAAACTGCTTGATCCAGTCAAACAGTTCAGCGATCGCGAATAGTGCCAAAAAGCAAACCATCCAGATTTTCATAATTCACTCACCCACAGCAATCAACACTTTTGATAATAACGCTCCCTTAATTAAAGCGAAGTCAAAATCAGTATATAAAATATCAAGAGGTATAATTTACACCAAGACCAAGAGCACGCAGACCTTGGCGATAGGCAATTGAGGTCTGATCAGCGCGAATGTGCGCTTCTGCAACCAGGTCAAGCGGCAAATCTTCGGGATATTGGGCTTCTACTACTTCCTTGTCTTCAGCAAATACCCGATAATTGAATTCATATACAGGTTCAAGAGGCATTTCTTTGTCGAAGTTGCGGCAAATCGGGACAAAAACCCGCGTCTTCCGGGCAGAAATTGGTGAAGCAGCGTTGAGAATGCACAGCCGTCCGTTGCCTGGAAAATACACCGTAAGCCGTGCGGTAAAAGGAAAATGGACATCAAAAACCCGCAACCACTGGAAATCGGCAGGGGCGAGATCTTGTAAACCTTTGGGGAAATTACTTACCAAGCTGAGATATTCAACATGAATTCCATTAGACACCTTTTCCACCTCATATCGCGGCACGACTGGGTTATTTTTGTCACCAAATGTTTCTGTATGTACCCAGGCAAAATGTGCTACATCGAGAAAACCCTCCATCTGTCTACCGGCTGCAGCATTTAAATCGACAGCCTCAGGTAAAATTTGCTGATAATCAGGATCGTCCCACTCATGAAAATCAGGCAAGTTATATGCGCCTTCACCGAGAGTTGTCCAAATCAATCCGTAGGCTTCCTGCACCGGATAGGTCTTGAGGCATAATTTCGGTGGGATGGCGATATCGGGATTTGCTGGCACTAGCACACAACGACCGTCGGCTGAGTAATGAAAGCCATGATATTTGCATACAAGCGCCTCTCCATTAACCCGACCCATACTTAAAGGTACACCGCGATGCAGACAAATATCATTCGCCACCGATAGTCCCGCAGAAGTTCTCCAGATGACCAAACGCTGATCGAGAAGCTTCGTAGCAACTGGCTGATTTTTGACATCGCGGCTGAAGGCGATTGGATACCAAAATGGCATTAGCGCCTGCCAATCAGATTCAGTAAATGTGCATCCTCTGGGATAAATCGTTTGATGAGCCATATTTACTTTCGGCAATAAAAATTTATTGTATTTGTATAGGTTGGGTGGAGATACAAAACCCAACTATCAGCATTAGTTGCTCGCTGCTGCTCAATCGACATCCCTTAACGGATACGTATTGGGAGGGAGTAGACTACAAAGTTATGATAACAGTCGCGCTCAGAAGCGTTGCAGCTATTTTTGTTACCAAATCGTTACCAATTGACTCTACAGTAATTACAATTGGCGATACACCTGTTAAAGTTGCCGTCATTTTTCCGCTTTCCAAGTGCCGCCATATACATAGAACGGGTTGTTTTGACTCACCGTATTCCAGCAGCTACGGCAAACAAAGACCCACTGAAGAGAATCCTCATATTTCACCCGGTAAAGTACGGGTTCTGATTGATGACACAGTGTGCAATCTTTGTGACGCGATCGCCCCATAATTCAAATTCCTCATCAGATCGTTTAATTGACTACGATTAATTGGCAATTTTCAAGTACCTCTACACCTATTTTAACCTAGTCAAGCTCATCTATAGCAGTCATGTCTGATTTATGGAAGCGAATTCGGGTGCAAAGCCAGAGAAAGGAAAAAAAGTGGATAATTTTACAAATCCT
>Ga0123337_10001610_pt1 | contig 28372 bp, 24 predicted proteins | sample frozenSSSSmetaG_FD_89792 | JGI IMG/M metagenome (GOLD analysis project Ga0123337, IMG submission 89792) | Glacier valley bacterial and archeal communities from Borup Fiord, Nunavut, Canada, to study Microbial Dark Matter (Phase II) -... | ecosystem: Environmental > Aquatic > Freshwater > Ice >...
CAGAATCGAGAGTGGGTAGTAAATCATCGGCTTGTCATAAACCGGCATAAGCTGCTTACTTACGGCCAGCGTCAGCGGATGCAGCCGGGTGCCGGACCCACCGGCAAGTATTATTCCTTTCATCTGTGTAAATGATTGAATTTTGAAGGATAGAATGAGTGAATAGCTTACGCAAGCGGATTGCTGCCGGAGGTTATTCACTCATTCTATCCTTCAAAATTCACAATTATCTATTCGTGTACATTTCCTGATAATACCCCTGATAAGCGCCCGACGTGACGTTGTCGAGCCACTCCTGATTCTGTAAAAACCAGTCGACGGTTTTTTCCAGACCTTCCTCAAACTGGAGCGAGGGTTGCCAGCCGAGTTCATGCATAATCTTGTTGGCGTCGATGGCGTAGCGCAGGTCATGCCCGGCGCGGTCGGTGACGTAGGTAATGAGCTTTGCCGACGTACCGGTTTCGCGACCCAGCTTTCGGTCCATAATGTCGCACAGCAGATGCACAAGATCGATGTTTTTCCACTCGTTGAAGCCGCCGATGTTATACGTTTCGCCGAGCTTGCCGTTGTGAAAAACGGCGTCGATGGCGCGGGCATGGTCTACCACAAACAGCCAGTCACGAACGTTCTCACCTTTGCCATACACAGGCAGGGGTTTGTTCTGCTGAATGTTGTGAATCATCAGTGGAATCAGCTTTTCGGGAAAGTGATTGGGGCCGTAGTTGTTGGAGCAGTTTGTAAGCACCACCGGCAGTTTGTAAGTGTTGCCGTAGGCCCGCACAAAATGATCCGAAGCCGCTTTGGACGCCGAATAGGGCGACTGTGGATCGTAGGAAGTGTCTTCGAGAAAAAACTCGTCGGCATTATGCAGCGACCCATACACCTCGTCGGTCGAGACGTGATAAAACCGCTTGCCATCGAAGGCAGACCGCACCGGTGAACCGGCCGGCCCCGTACCTTTCCAGGCATCTTTAGCTGCATTGAGCAGATTCACCGTGCCCACGACATTGGTCATCACGAATGACATAGGATCGGTAATAGACCGGTCCACGTGCGATTCGGCGGCTAAGTGAATAACGCCATCGGGCTTTACCTCGGCAAAGAATTCAGTCAGAAACCCCGCGTCGGTAATGTCGCCTTTTACGAAGGTGTAGTTCGGTGCGTTCTCGATATCGGTGAGGTTGGCGAGGTTGCCCGCGTAGGTCAGCGCGTCGAGATTATAAATCTGGTAGTCGGGATATTTCGTCACGAACAGCCGCACCACGTGCGACCCAATGAACCCGGCCCCGCCGGTAATTACGATTTTCATAGTTTTTTAGAGTTGTAGAGTCATAAAGTCATAAAGTCATAAAGTTGGTTGACACAACGAATACTGACGCGTCATTTCTCGGGCGGCAGCCAACTATACAACTCTACGACTTTGCAACTGTATGACTTAACTTTTCCTGCCAGCGCCAGGCGTCCTGCAGGGATTCGGCGAGGGAACGACGGGCGGTCCAGCCCAGGGTTTGCGTGGCCTTGGTTACGTCGGCATAGACCTTCTCGATGTCGCCTGGCCGGCGCGGGCCGATGGTGTAGTTGAGTGGAACGCCCGTTTCCTGTTCAAACGTTTTGATGAGGCTCAGGACCGTTTCGCCCCGCCCCGTGCCAACGTTAATGACATCATACGACGACGTCTCGCCTGACTCCGCCAGCTTACGCAAAGCCTGTACGTGCGCTTCGGCCAGGTCCATAACGTGAATATAGTCGCGAATACAGGTGCCGTCGGGTGTGTCATAGTCGCCCCCATAAACCATCAGGCTGGGGCGGATACCCGCGGCTGTCTGCGTGATGAACGGCACCAGATTGGCCGGCACGCCCAGCGGTAACTCGCCAATCTGCGCCGATGGGTGCGCCCCAATCGGGTTAAAATACCGCAGGGCCAGCGCCCGAACCGGAAGTTCGGACCGCACCGCATCACGGATGATGTCTTCGCTGATTGCCTTGGTATTTCCGTAGGGCGACTCGGCGGGTTGCCGGGGTGTTGCTTCGGTTACGGGCAGTTGCTTCGGCTGCCCATACACCGTACACGACGATGAAAACACCAGATTCTTCACCCCATACTGGGGCATCAATTCTAGTAATAACACCAGCGAGTCGAGATTATTACGGTAATACTTGAGCGGCTTTGCTACCGATTCGCCTACGGCTTTGAAAGCCGCAAAGTGAATGACGCCCGATAGCCTTTCGTTCGCGAAAATTTCGTGCATGGCCGCAGCGTCGGTGCAATTAACGGTATGGCAGGTTATCTCGCGCCCAAGGATGGTGCGAAGGCCATCCAGCGCAGTGCGCTGGGAGTTGGAAAAATCATCGACGATGATTGGTTCAAAACCGGCCTCAATTAGCGATACAACCGTGTGAGAGCCAATGAATCCGGCCCCGCCTGTCACCAGAATTCGGGGAGTACTGTCTGATGGTGCCAAACTGTTTTTGGTAAGATTTTCGTTGTTAGTTCGGGCAAAAAGCCCGCCTTGCCCGACAAAAGTAGTATATTCGTCAGGTTTGCGAAACAGGTATTTACCCGGCGGGCAACCGGCCAGATTCTGAAAACAGATGAGCGACAATGAATTGAAGGCACTGATCTCGCTGCTCGACGACGACGATCAGGAAGTGGCCGAACACGTAGAGGAGCAAATCCGGCAGCGGGGCAGCACCATGATCCCGCTCCTGGAAACCGAATGGGAAGGTAGCTTTAACCAGGCTCTGCAAAAACGCATCGAAGAAATTATTCATGACCTCCAGTACGAATCGGTACTGGAACGGATGGCGGCCTGGAAAAATGGTGGCGGCATGGACCTGCTGGAAGGTCTCTGGATTGTGGCCACGTACCAATATCCCGACCTCTCGCTCGATAAACTTCAGCAGGAGGTTGAGCAACTTTATTATGAGGTATGGCTCGATTTTAAAGCCGACATGCATCCCGACGAGCAGGTGAAGCTGATCAATAACGCTTTTTTTACGAAGCTTAAATTCGCACCCAATACCAAGCATTTTCACTCGCCGGCTAACTCCATGATTAATCAGGTGCTGGAAACCCGCCGGGGCAATCCCATTACGCTCTGCGTACTGTACATGCTCATTGCGCAGCGGCTTAACCTGCCCGTTTATGGTGTGAACCTGCCCAACCTGTTTGTACTGACGTACAAAACCAACGGCATCCAGTTTTACCTTAACGTGTTTAACCGGGGGCTTGTCTTCACCAAAAAAGACATTGACCAGTATATTGACCAGATGAATCTGAAGCGGCTGGATACGTTCTATCAACCCTGTACCAACGCCGACATTGTGCGCCGGGTACTAAGGAACCTGACGCTGGCTTTTGAGAAGAACGGCGACACTGACCGGGTTGGGGAAGTAGAGAGGATTCTCGCTACCATTAAAGATGACGGCGATGGTCTGCCGCTTTCGGATTATACGCAGCGATAAGTTTACGGCCATAAATTTTAACGAATTGCGAAAAAAGCGGGGAGTTCCCCGTTTTTTTGTGGCTGGCAAGCAAGGCACAACGCCGATTTAAGGGTATGCAACTTCAGAACCTCCTTTATAAAATTCCTCTACTGGCCACCTCGGGCCGGATGGATACCGATATCACCCACCTGACTATGGACTCGCGCCGGGCTGGGCCGGGTAGTCTGTTTGCGGCCATACGCGGCACCGTTACCGATGGTCATGCTTATATCGGGACGGCAGTCCGGCAGGGTGCGGTGGCCATCCTTTGCGAAAAATTGCCCGAAACAATGGTGGAGGGCGTTGCCTACGTACAGGTACAAAACCCCGCCAAAACGCTGGGGATGGTGGCCGCGGCATTTTACGGGCAACCGTCGCAGAAACTCAGGTTGGTGGGTGTAACGGGTACCAACGGCAAAACCTCGGTGGCTACGCTGCTCTTCCGGCTGTTTCGGGGGCTGGGCTATCACTGTGGATTGCTATCGACGGTGCAAAATCAGATTGACGATCAGGTTATTGCTGCCACCCATACCACGCCCGATGTCATTACGGCCAATGAGCTGCTGGTGCAGATGCTGGACCGGGGCTGTCAGTACGTGTTTATGGAGGTCAGTTCGCACGCGGTAGTGCAGGAACGCATTGCTGGGCTAACGTTCGCTGGGGGTGTCTTTACGAATATTACCCACGACCACCTCGATTTTCACGGCACCTTCGACAACTACATCCGGGCCAAGAAAGGCTTCTTCGATCAGCTACCAGCGTCGGCCTTCGCGCTGACTAATGCCGATGATAAACGCGGTCTTGTGATGCTGCAAAACACAGCCGCCCGCAAAGAAACGTACTCGCTCCAGACGCTGGCCACCTTCAAAGGCAAACTCCTGGCCGACTCACTTTTTGGGCTCAATATGCTGGTCGATGACCGGGAGGTGTGGTTCAAACTCATCGGAAAATTCAATGCCTACAACTTACTCAGCGTGTACGGGGCCGCCGTGCTGCTGGGCGAAGAGCCGACGGAGGTACTCACGCTGCTATCGTCGCTGATGCCCCCGCCAGGCCGGTTCGAGCAGGTGGTTTCGGCCAGTAAAATTGTCGGTATCGTTGACTACGCCCACACGCCCGACGCGCTGGAAAACGTGCTGGAAACTATTGCGGGCCTGCGCCAGTCCGATGAGCAGGATGCTATGCCTCAGATCATTACGGTGGTGGGCTGTGGCGGCAACCGCGACGCTGCCAAACGGCCGCTGATGGCTGCCATTGCCTGCCGCTTCAGTAACCGCGTCATCCTGACATCCGACAATCCGCGCAATGAGGACCCGATGGTCATTCTGGAACAGATGCAAACGGGTGTGCCGCCCGTGGGTTTTAAGAAAACGCGTACCATTGAAGACCGACGCGAGGCCATTAACTACGCTGTATCTATGGCACAGCCGCACGATATTATTCTGGTGGCGGGTAAAGGCCACGAAACGTACCAGGAAATACAGGGCGTTAAATACGATTTCGACGACCGGGCCGTGCTACGCGAAGCGTTTTCGGCGCGTGTAAATCCATAACTTTAGCCATACACTCACTCATTCTCATGCTGTATTACCTTTTTCAATTTTTAGACGAACAGTACAACTTTCCGGGTGCGGGAGTTTTTCAATATATTTCGTTCCGTGCGCTTGGCGCTGTTATTATGTCGCTGCTGATTGCGGCTGTTTTTGGTCGGCGCATCATCGACAAGCTGCGTAGTTTACAAATTGGCGAGTCGATTCGTGACCTTGGCCTGGAGGGGCAGATGCAGAAGCGCGGTACGCCTACTATGGGCGGTTTCATTATTCTGGCGTCGCTGTTAATCCCCGCGCTGCTGTTTGCCAAACTCTCCAATGTGTACGTGATATTGGCCCTTGTCTCGACCGTCTGGACAGGTATGATTGGCTTTCTGGACGATTATATCAAAGTATTCAAGAAAAATAAGGAGGGGTTACAGGGTAAGTTTAAGGTAGTGGGGCAAATTGGTCTGGGTTTGATTGTGGGCCTGACGCTGTATTTTAATGACAGCGTTATGATTCGGAAGTACGCACCCCGGCTGCTCAGTACGTCCAATGTACCCGACGTTTATACTGATATTAAATCAACGTTGACGACGGTACCTTTTCTGAAGAACAATGAGTTCGATTACAGCTCGTTGCTGTTCGGGTTCCTGCCTGACGAATATACCTGGATTGTCTATACCCTGGTTTGTATCTTTATCATCACGGCAGTATCGAACGGGGCCAATATTACTGACGGTATCGACGGGCTGGCGGCTGGTACGTCCATTGTCATCGCGCTGACTGTTGGGGTGCTTGCCTATTTATCTGGTAACAAGGTGTTTTCTCAGTATCTGAACATCATGTACATTCCCAATTCGGGCGAGCTGGTTATTTTCTGTGCGGCTTTTGTGGGCGCCTGCGTTGGTTTTTTGTGGTACAATTCGTACCCGGCTCAGGTGTTCATGGGCGACACGGGCAGCCTGATGTTGGGCGGTGTCATTGCTGTTTTGTTTCTGGCTATCCGGAAAGAAATGCTGATTCCGGTAGTCTGTGGCATTTTTCTCGCTGAAAATCTATCGGTTATCATGCAGGTCAGTTACTTCAAATACACAAAAAAGCGGTATGGCGAGGGCAAACGCATTTTCCTGATGTCGCCGTTGCACCACCATTTTCAGAAGAAGGGCTATCATGAAGCCAAAATCGTAACCCGTTTCTGGATCATAGGCATCATGCTGGCCGTGCTGGCCCTGGCCACGCTGAAACTACGGTAGTTCAATTTCCAGATACCTGCTTGTAATTCAGGCGCATACCAGCTATATTTGCACTCCCGTTTCAGGACGGGAGCTTTCTTTGCGTAAGCAATTCGTTAGAAATCAACCAATTAGTCTCCAAAAATAGTGAATACGCTCAGTTACAAAACCATCTCTGCCAACAAGGAAACGGTGCAGAAAGAGTGGATTGTGGTTGACGCTCAGGGCGAAGTGCTTGGTCGGCTGGCCAGCCAGATCGCACGCCTGATACGCGGCAAACACAAAACAGACTTTACGCCCCACGTTGACTGTGGAGATAACGTGATTGTCATCAATGCCGAGAAGGTACGCCTGACCGGAGCCAAGATGACCGACAAAATCTACATCCGCCACACGGGTTATCCCGGCGGTCAGCGGTTTGCCACCCCCCGCGTCTGGCTTGAGAAGTACCCGGAGCGCGTTCTCGAACACGCCATCAAAGGTATGCTGCCCAAGAATAAACTGGGCCGCAAGATGTTCACCAACCTGTACGTCTATGCCGGTGAGCAACATCCGCACGAAGCGCAGCAACCAACCGTCGTTAAATTCTAATCAGCTACATGGATCGTATCAACACCCTTGGTCGCCGGAAAACCGCCATTAGCCGCATTTACATGACGGCAGGCAGTGGAACCATTACGGTAAACGGAAAAGACTATAAAGAGTATTTCCCGACCGAAGTATTACAAATCATTCTGAACCAGCCCTTCGTGACGGTAAACGGCACGGGTGGTTACGACGTAAAAGTCAACGTTCGGGGTGGTGGCGTTTCCGGTCAGGCAGAAGCCACGCGCATGGCTATTTCCCGCGCGCTGGTGGAGATGAATGCCGAGTTCCGCCCAGCCCTCAAGAAAGAAGGCTTCCTGACGCGTGACTCGCGGATGGTAGAACGGAAAAAGTACGGTCGTGCCAAAGCCCGCCGTCGGTTCCAGTTCTCGAAACGCTAATATCGGGTATCAGTTACCAATGAGCAGTTATCAGTTTTTATCTGGTAACTGGTTACTGATAACTGCTCACTGAAGTTGTCCAGACTGCCCTTAGATGATGCCGACGGGCGGTGCTGCGTATTTTTTTCAATTTTCATTCTTACCAGAAAATGGCACAAATCGAATATAAAGAACTCCTCGACGCCGGTGTACACTTTGGTCACCTAACGCGCAAATGGGACCCCCGGATGGCTCCGTATATCTTCATGGAGAAGAATGGCATCCACATTATTGACCTCAACAAGACCGTAGCTGCCCTCAACGAAGCCTGCAACGCCATGAAAGGTATTGTACGCTCGGGTCGGAAAGTAATGTTTGTGGCAACTAAAAAGCAGGCGCAGGAAATTGTTTCTGAAGAAGCACGTCGCCTGAAAATGCCCTACGTTACCGACCGCTGGCAGGGTGGTATGCTTACCAACTTCGCCACGATTCGGAAGTCGCTGAAGAAAATGCAGACGCTGGATAAGATGCTGAAAGACGAGGAGACCGTCAAAAGTATTGCCAAGCGCGAGCGTTTGACCCGCAGCCGCGACAAGGAAAAGCTGGAGCGCGTTTTGGGCGGTATTGCTGACCTGACCCGCTTGCCAGCCGCTCTGTTCGTCGTTGACGTAAAGCGCGAACACATTGCCGTATCGGAAGCGCACCGTTTGGGTATCCCGGTGTTTGCCATGTGTGATACCAACTCGAACCCCGAAGATGTGGAGTTCGCCATTCCAGCCAATGACGATGCCTACAAGTCCATTTCGTTGATTACGCTGGCCATTGGCCGGGCCATTGAAGAAGGTCTCATGGAGCGTAAGCAGGATAAGGACGATCAGCGGATTCAGGAAGAGGAAGAGGCCAAGCGTAAGGAAGATCTTGCTCAGGCTCAGGCTGAAGGCGAATCACAACCTGAAGCAGTTGCGGCTCCGGTTGCTGTTGCTGAAACGCAGGAAGAAGCATAAATAAGTTACAAAGTTGTAATCGGTCCGCCGAAGCGGTCATATAGTTACAAAGTTGGCTGACGTATATGTTGGTACCAAATCTTGCAACTGCATGACTTTATAACTCTAAATCAGATAGCCTGTAGCAGTCGCTATGGGCTATTTTTCGATAATAAGTGTGTCGTTTTGTTATGAACAGACGGTATTGACAGGAAAAATTAATCACTGAAACCAACTTTAAAAATGGCAATTACTGCTGCTGACGTAAATAAACTTCGGCAAGAGACCGGAGCCGGGATGATGGACTGCAAAAAAGCCCTGACCGAAGCTGACGGCGATTTTGACAAAGCAAAAGAGTTCCTGCGCAAACAGGGTCAGAAAATAGCTAACAAGCGGGCGGATAACGCTACTGCTGAGGGTATTGTGCTGGCGCACGTAAGCACAGATGGTACCAGCGGCAAAATCATTGCACTGGCCTGTGAAACGGAACCCGTATCTAAGGTCCCTGATTTCCAGAACCTGGCTATGACGCTGATGAGCGAAGCCGTAGCTGCTGACATCATGGATAAAGCAAGTCTGCTGGCTATTAAACAGGCCGACGGACGTGCGTTGCAGGAACACATTACTGACCTGATGGGTAAAATCGGTGAGAAAATCGACGTGGCTACGTTCGACACCGTGTCGGCTGATAGAGTTGTGTCGTACATTCACTCGAATGGTAAACTTGGCGTTCTGGTTGGTTTGAGCAATACCAACGGTACGGACGTCTCGGAAGTAGGCCGCGATGTGGCCATGCAGATTGCTGCCATGAAACCCGTTGCTCTGGATAAAGACGGCGTCGATGCTACTACGGTAGAGCGGGAAATAGAAATCGGTAAAGAGCAGGCGCGCCAGGAAGGCAAGCCCGAGGCTATGCTGGAAAAGATCGCTATGGGTAAATTGAATAAGTTCTACAAAGAGAATACCCTGCTGAATCAGGAGTTTGTTAAAGATAATTCATTAACAATAGCTCAACTGCTCGACAAGACCAGTAAAGGACTGACGGTTTCTGCGTTCAAGCGTGTTGCTATTGCATAGTATAGCGATAAAGAAGTACCGAATAATAGATACCCGGCTAATCAGCCGGGTATTTTGCATTTAAAAACATCTGTTTATGAATAAACGTACGTACATGAAATATTAATTACTACTTTTACGAAGTAACTCATAATAAACTTATGGCCCGCAGATATTCAGATGAGGAATTGGTCAGCGGTTTCGTTGAAACTCGGCAAAACGACTTTTTCGAGCAATTATACGACCGATATTGCCATAAGGTACACAGCAAGTGTCTATCCTTTACAAAGGATCAGGTGCAGGCTGAAGATTTGACTCAGGATATCTTTCTGAAATTAGTTACTAAATTAGATAGCTTCAAATATCAGGCCAGATTCTCAACCTGGCTATATTCGATAACGCACAACTACTGTACTGATCAGACACGAATTAAAAACCGACGGGACGAATTCACCATTGGTAACGATTGGGAGCTGATTGGCCCGGTTCAGGAAGAAAACTCAACCGAACAGCTCGAACAGTCAGCTCATCATCTGAAACAGGCCATGGAAATGCTCTCGAAGGAAGAACGCCAGCTGCTTATGATGAAGTATCAGCAGGAGGTCAGTATCAAAGAGCTGGCCGATCAGAACAATCTCACAGAAAGTGCTGTGAAAATGCGACTAAAACGGTCAAGGGATCGACTAAGACAGTTTTATTGGCAGGTTGCAGCGGTATAGATAGTAAGTTTAACCGCGCAAAGGCACAACATTATCTGAACAGCAACGCTTTGTTGAAAGCCCGGCCAATTTGCCGGGCTTTTTATTTGTACGTAGATTGGCATTTATCTTGTTACGATCTGCTAATTATACGTCCCACCAGTTTAACCTGAGCAATGACGAAAGACATTACCGATGAGGAATTAGTACGACGCTATCTCGAAACACAGCGAAATGAGTACTTTGAACGGTTATATGAGCGGTACTGTGATAAGGTGTATCGAAAATGTTTATCGTTTTCGAAAAATAATGCTCAGGCTGAGGATCTTACGCATGACATCTTTTTGAAGTTGGTCATGAAACTGGGTAGCTTTAAAGAGCAGGCTAAGTTCTCTACCTGGCTGTATTCCATAACGTATAATTACTGCGCCGATTACGCCCGCTCAACCAATCGGTACCGGGAGGTTTACGTGGATGATGGCTGGGAACGAATGGACCTGAGCGAAGACGATGGCCTGGCTGAACTGGCTGAGATGGAAGCGCAGCAGCTAAAGAAGGCCCTGGGAAAAATGCCGTTTGATGAGCAGACCATGTTGTTGATGAAGTACCAGGACGACATCAGCATCCGGGAGATTGCCGAAGTACACGGCTTGACCGAAAGCGCCGTGAAAATGAGGTTGAAACGCTCGCGCGACAAACTACGGAAGCATTACCTCGAAGGAGCTGTATTCTGGTTGCTGATTGCTTTAAAAGCTCTTCTCTCTATTCGCTGGCCTTTTCGCTGATACCCTATGGAACGCCCCAACCCTTTCCTGGCTCTGGAGCCAGATGCCAATTGCCCACCCGAACTCAAACATGAGCTGGTGGCTGAGATTGATCTTATTCGCAACGTGATGACGGTAGTCGAGCTGTACGTCGGCGATTTTTTCAGTTCAGCCATCGCACTGGTCGATCGGCCAGTGTCTCCATCAGATTCTTCCATGGTATAAGTATGAAACAGCTTCCCAATCTCGCTGAGGTTCTTCGTGATACCTTCCAGACCCTCATAGACCAGTTTGTTGAGTTTGTACCCCGTTTTTTGGGCGCTATAGTTATCTTGGTTATTGGTATTATCGTAGCCCGGATTACAGCTCTTATTGTCAGGCGGGTGTTACATCGCGTAGGCTTCGATAAAATCGGTGAACGGCTCAACGACATCAGCGTGGTAAAGCAGTTGAAGACGGAGATCAAACTCAGCGAAATTGTTGCCAAAGTACTCTACTATTATATCCTGCTAATCTTCATTGTACAGGCTACCAACACACTTGGCGTGCAGGCCATTACCGAGATGGTATCGTCGCTGGTTAGTTTTATTCCCAAGCTGATAGCGGCTGCCATTATGCTTCAGGTGGGTATACTGCTGGCCGATGCGCTCCGGCAGGCGGTCGTTAATATATGCGACTCATTCAAAATAGCATCGGGCCGGTTGCTGGGCATGATCGTATTTGTATTTTTTCTGGTCATCACGCTCATTAGTTCACTGGCACAGGCCGGCATCAACACCGAACTGCTCGAATCGAGTTTCAACTTACTGATTGGGGGTGTCATTTTTGCCTTTGCCTTTGGCTATGGGCTGGCCTCGCGCGATTTGATGGCCAACATCCTCTCGTCATTTTATTCCAAAAACAAATATCGAGAGGGTCAAACCATTCAGATCGATGACGTAAAGGGGCAAATTCTAAAAATAGATACCACTTCTGTGACGTTGCAAACCGGCGAAACAACCACGGTTTTCCCGCTTCAGATACTACAAACAAAGAAGATCGAAATTTATTGAGAAGCAGTGGGTGGCCATCGACGACTTTCTGCGTCTCATTGCCCAAATCTATTTTCAGGTTTGCCAACTCGCTACCCTATGAAGCAACTTATTTATCTGATTTTCTGTCTGGTTTCCTTTGTATCGGCACAGGCACAGGACTCAACCACCGTCACTACCAACTTCAAAGATACGCTCGCCGTTAAGCCCGACACGTCGTACTGGCAGCGGTCGTTTAGTGGCGGGGTGAATTTTAACCAGGCATCATTTAGTAACTGGACCGGTGGTGGCGTTAACTCAGTGGCACTTGGCGTGCTGGTAGCAGCCCGTGCCTTGTATGAGAAAGACAAGGTATCCTGGGATAACACCGCCGATCTGCAACTGGGCTTCGTAACGCAGGCCGGTATCACGCGTAAAGCTGCCGATCAGATTTTCCTCAATTCGGTGGTGGGTCGTAAGATTTCGCCTAAGTGGGATATGTTCGGCTCGGCCACGTTTTCCTCGTTTTTTACGGCAGGTTATCGCTATACCGATCTGGCAGCAAATCAGAACCGGTTCAAGGTCTCTAATTTCTTGGCTCCGGGCCAGTTAACCGCTGCCTGGGGTGTGGCCTACAAACCAAACGACTGGTTTGCCGTACGTATCAGCCCCTTCGCCCCGCGCTTTACGTTTCTGGCCGATCAGGGCGTGCGGTTTACCGAAGGCCCCAACAAGGTAGCTGTTCGCGACCCAAATGCTGTAGCATATGGCGTACAGCCTGGCAAAAGTATCCGTACCGAATGGCTGGCTCTGCAACTTCAGGCCGCTCTCACGCGCAACCTGAGCGAGAATATCAGCATTAACGCCAAATACCTGCTGTTTGCCAATTACCAGACGCTCGATGCCATCGACCATCGTATTGATGTCTTGCTCACAGCCAAAGTCAGCAAGTATATCAGCACTACATTTGGCCTGATCGCGCTCTTCGACAAAGATTTCTCAGATAACTGGCAGTTGCAGCAGACACTTGGTATTGGCCTGATTTACAACGTATCTACGTTTCGTAAGAAATAAGATTTGACTGCGTAGCTACAAGTAGATTAGCACGTTGCAGCCAATATGTATTACCTGTTCATTTCACTAACCTAAATTTCTTACCACTATGTTAAAAGAATTCCGTTTGTTCATCGCCCAGGGTAACGTACTCGACCTGGCCGTAGGCGTTGTGATTGGTGCCGCCTTCGGTAAAATTATCACCTCGCTGGTTGAGGACATTCTCAATCCAATTATTGGTCTCGTATTGGGCGGGGTTGACTTCAGTATGATGAAAGTTGTACTAAAAGAAGCTGTTGGCACCCAACCTGAAGTGGCCATTATGTACGGCAATTTTCTGAACACGCTGATTCAGTTCCTGCTCATTGCCTGGGTCATTTTCCTGATCGTGAGAGCCGCCAATCGCGCCCGTATGTCTGACACGCCCGCTCCGAAGGAATAAGGAATTCCAACAGGAAAAGTAGAATCAGAAGCCTTCCGACTATTCGGGAGGCTTTTTTTATGCGTTATTTTGCAGTTGGTAAAGTAGGGGCTATGGCAGCAAACGAATTGGTTATTTTGGGTGGGGGCGAAAGCGGAGTAGGAGCGGCCCTGCTGGCACAGGCTAAAGGCATCGCCGTGTTTCTCTCTGACGGAGGAAAACTCAAAGATAGCTATCGTACTACGCTTCAAAATGCCGGGATCTCGTTTGAGGAAGGACAACATACCGAGTCGCGTATTCTGACTGCTGCTGAGGTAATTAAAAGTCCCGGTATCCCGGCTACGGTGCCGCTGGTGCAAAAACTACACGCACGGAAAATACCAGTTAGTTCGGAAATTGAATTTGCCGCCCGCTATACGAAGGCTAAACTTATTGGTATTACGGGTAGTAATGGTAAGACAACGACTACCCTGCTGACGTATCATCTGCTGAAAAACGCCGGGCTAAACGTGGGTCTGGCCGGTAACGTAGGAGATAGCTTTGCCGCTCAGGTCATTGCCGACGAGTTTGATTATTACGTGCTGGAACTGAGTAGTTTTCAACTCGACGATATGTACAGTACACACCTCGATGTGATGATACTGCTGAACATTACACCCGATCATCTTGACCGATACGGTTACGTCTTTCAGAACTATGTTGACTCAAAATTCAGAATTCTGCAAAACGCTCTGCCCGATGATCCGTTCATTTACTTTGCTGAAAACCAGCCAATTCTGGACGAACTGGCAAAGCGAAATCCGGACGTTATGCGGTTGCCCATCTCGCTCGAAACACAACCGGACGTGGGTGGTTACCTGAGTAATGGCGTACTGACAGCTACTCAAAACGGGCAGACATTCGCGATGGCACAGGCTAAAACAACCCTGACCGGGCCACATAACGCTATTAATTCGCTGGCGGCTGTGCTGGTGGCTCAGGCAATTGGCGTCACGAACGATGCTATTGCCGAAGGGTTGCAAACCTTCACCAATGCCCCGCACCGCATGGAACCGGTGGGTACGATTAATGACGTTCGGTTTATTAATGACTCAAAAGCCACCAATGTCGATTCAGTGTTTTACGCTCTGTCGAGCATGGACGCGCCCACGGTCTGGATTGCGGGCGGACTGGATAAAGGCAATGACTACAGTCAGTTAGATGAGGTAGTGAAGCATAAGGTAAAAGCACTGGTTTGTCTCGGCGCGGATAATCATAAATTGATGGATTACTTCCGGTCAACTATTCCGTCTATCTGTGAAACGCAGGACGTAAATGAAGCCGTTCGGATGAGTCTGGACCTGGCCCAACCCGGCGAGGTAGTCCTGCTTTCGCCCGCCTGTGCCAGTTTCGACCTGTTCAAAGGCTATGAAGACCGTGGGAGACAGTTTAAGAAAGCAGTAACTGGAATGATGAATTATAAATGATGAATGCATTGTCACCAGTTGTTCCTGCGACAGCCCTGCTTCGGCGGACTGATTCATCATTCATAATTCGCCATTCATAATTTAAAAATACGTGGCTATTCGCGAGTGGGTTCAGACGAGTTTGAAGGGCGACCGCCAGATCTGGTGGATCGTGATGTATTTGTCCATCATGAGTGTTCTGGTCGTGTATAGTGCTACTGGAACGAAGGCATTTCGGGAGCTTGATGGCAATACGGAAGTGTTTTTGCTCAAGCACGGCTCGCTATTGCTGGTAGGGCTGGCCTGCACGTATTTTGCGCATAAAATCAACTACGTACACTTTGCCCGACTGTCGAAGTTTGGCCTGTGGTTATCCGTTCCGCTGCTACTGTGGGCCTTTTTCAAAGGAACGGCCATCAACGACGCATCACGTTGGGTCACGATTCCAATCATCAACCAGACGTTTCAACCCTCCGATTTAGCCAAGCTCGCCCTGATCTCGAACCTGGCGGCCATGCTTGCCAAGCGGCAGCGGTTCATGAGCGATCCAACCGTTTTATTCAATATCATTTTCTGGATTGGCCTGATCTGCTCACTTATTATCTTGACCAATACCTCAACCGCTTTGTTGCTGGGCTTCACCTGTTTTCTGCTGATGTACATTGGCCGGGTGCCTGTGCGGTATTTAGTTTACATGGTGGGTTTCTGCGTTTTGTTTGGCGGTACTGCGCTGCTCTTCGGCGAGCGTTATGGTACGGCCTCGAACCGAATCAAAAGTTATATGGACACCGAAACCATTGTTTATCAGGTCGAGCAGTCGTACATCGCCCTGGCCAATGGTGGACTTACGGGTCAGGGTCCTGGTAACAGCCACCAGCGCAATACGCTTCCCAATCCATTTTCTGACTTTATCTACGCTATTATCGTGGAGGAGTATGGCCTGTTGCTGGGTGGTATTCCGGTGGTGTTGGCCTACCTGTGGTTTCTTTGGCGAGGTATGAAAACTCTTCAGAAAGCCTCCCGACCTTTTGGGGGGCTACTATCGGCAGGGCTGACGTTCAGCATTGTGTTTCAGGCATTTGCCAGCATCTGTGTGGCCATTGGGCTGGCTCCCGTTACGGGGCAGCCGCTACCCTTACTCAGTATGGGCGGTACGTCGCTGATATTTACCGGCTTAGCCATCGGCATTGTGCTAAGCGTAAGCCGCGAAGAAGTGGACGAAAGCAAAATATGAAATACATCATCAGCGGGGGCGGCACGGGTGGGCATATCTACCCGGCCATCGCCATTGCCAACGAACTGAAAATCCTTGACTCTGCCGCAGAAATTCTGTTTGTGGGGGCCGAGGGTAAGATGGAAATGGAGAAGGTACCCCGTGCCGGTTACGCCATTGAGGGCTTGCCGGTGGTGGGCATCCGGCGCGAACTGACGCTGGCAAATCTGGCCTTTCCGTTTAAACTGGGGCAGAGCCTGTGGCGGGCGCGGCAAATTGTGCGCGACTTCCAGCCCGATGTGGCAGTAGGCGTAGGTGGCTATGCCAGTGGCCCTACGTTGCTGGCTGCATCAATGGCGGGCGTACCAACACTCATTCAGGAACAAAACTCATACGCCGGGCTGACCAACAAGGTGCTGGCCCGCTGGGCAAAACGGATCTGCGTGGCTTATCCCGGTATGGACGCGTTTTTTTCGGCTGATAAAATCCGGCTGACGGGCAATCCCGTCCGTACTGATATTCAGTTTGCCGATCAGCAGGTGGCAGCCGGGCGTTCGTTGTTTGGCCTGTCTCCTGAGCGGAAAACGCTGCTCGTTATTGGCGGTAGTCAGGGGGCGCGAACCCTCAACGAAACCATGGAAACGGGCCTGGCGAAGTTTGCCGATGCGGGTATACAGGTGATCTGGCAAACTGGCCCGGCGTTTATTGACCGGGCGCGAATGGCCATCTCGGCAACGGGATCACTCTTAGTACAGGCGCATGACTTCATCTATGAGATGGACAAAGCCTATGCTGTGGCCGCCGTAGTAGTGAGCCGGGCGGGAGCCTTATCCGTGTCGGAACTGTGTCTGGTGGGCCGACCGGCGGTACTCGTGCCGTTTCCGGCGGCTACCGAAGACCATCAGACCAAAAATGCAATGGCCCTGGTGAACCGGAACGCGGCCCTGCTGGTACGCGATCAGGACGCCCGTGCCACCCTCGTACAAACCGCACTCGATCTGCTCAGCAATCCAGCCAAACAGCAGGAGCTACGAACGCAAATAAAACAACTCGCTAAACCCACTGCCGCCCGCGACATCGCGGAAGAGGTATTGAAATTGACAAAATGACTTTATCAGACTACAAATACATCTACTTTCTGGGCATTGGTGGTATTGGCATGAGTGCGCTGGCCCGCTGGTTTCAGGTAAATGGCTACGCCGTGGCGGGTTACGACAAAACGCCTACGGCTCTGACCAATGCGCTACAGGCCGAAGGTGCGGTTGTTCATTTTGCCGAAGACGTACAGCAGATACCAACTCTGTTTCGCGAGAATCCGGGGCAGACACTGGTGGTCTATACGCCCGCCGTGCCGAAAACTCATGCTGAGTACGTTTATCTGACTGAAAACGGGTTTACCCTGCAAAAACGGGCACAGGTGCTGGGTTTGCTGGCGGGGCAGATGAAAACAGTGGCGGTGGCCGGTACGCACGGTAAAACCACAACGTCTTCGATGGTAGCACATATCCTGCGCGATGCGGGCGTTAACTGCGCGGCTTTTCTGGGGGGCATTGCCAATAATTACAACACCAATTTTCTGCTCAACCAGCCTGCCGACGATCTGAGCGAGGTTGTTTGCGTGGTTGAAGCCGACGAGTTCGACCGTTCGTTCCTGACCTTGTTTCCGCACGTAGCTATTGTTACCTCAACCGACGCCGACCACCTCGACATTTACGGAGCGCACGATGCCGTCCTGGATTCGTTTGGTCAGTTTGTGAGCCAGATCGATGGCGATGGCCTGCTATTGATGAAAGCCGGGCTGACGCTGGCCGATAAAACCCGCGCTACCGTCCGGCCCTATTCGCTGGAGTACGGCGACTATCGCGCTCAGAATCTGCGCATCGAAAATGCTACATTTGTGTTTGATCTGGTGTATCCCGGTGGGGTTATTTCCGATATCCAGCTGATGCTTCCCGGCTTTCATAATGTCGAAAATGCGGTAGCGGCTGGGGCGGCTGCGCTGGCGGTAGGGGTTTTGCCCGATGCCATCCGGGCGGGGCTGAACAGCTACCGGGGGGTGCGTCGGCGGTTCGAGTACGTGCTGAAAACGGACCGGGCCGTATTGATCGACGATTATGCGCACCACCCTGCAGAAGTGCGGGCGTTTTTGTCATCGGTAAAAGCACTTTACCCTGGTCAGGAAGTAACGGCTATTTTTCAGCCGCACCTCTTCAGCCGTACCCGCGATTTTGCCGCTGGTTTTGCCGAAAGTTTATCCCTGGCCGATCACGTTATTCTGCTCGACATTTATCCAGCCCGTGAATTACCCATCGAAGGCGTGACGTCAGAACTTATTTTGGGGGCTGTTCAGTCGAAAACAAAACAGATAAGCACCAAAGCCGACCTGCCCGGCGTTGTGCGAAAACACCACCCTTCAATACTGGTTACTATTGGAGCAGGTGACATTGACCAGCTTCTTCCCGTCTTAGAAGCAGCTCTTACATACCAATAGATAAAAATACCTGAATAATGACTTAGCTAATACACCAATGTTGTCTACCTTTAAATCAACCAAAAAAAGCCTGTACGCGGCTGGACTGCTTGTTGCAACGCTGGGTCTGATTGCCTTCACCGAAGTGAGGCAGGAACAGAAGCGGGTCCAGGCAGTGATGATTCGACTCAGTCAGGTGGACGGACATCAGTTTTTGACTCGCCGTGACGTGACGGGCTACCTTACCAACGACGGAGCCGATCCGGTGATTGGGAAGGATTATAGTGAGGTTGATTTTGGTCAGTTGGAAGAAAGACTACGGCAACACAGGTTGGTACAAACGTGTCAGGTCTCCCGCGATTTAACGGGAAATCTGCTTGTTCAGATTGAGCAGCCGAAGCCTGTAGCCCGGCTGATGACAAACACTGAAGGCCAGGTAGGCGGGCAGTATGTGAGCGAAGAAGGGCGGTTCTTTCCAGTATCAATGAATTACACGGCGCGGGTGCCAATTTTAACCGGGCCGTATTTTAAACAGAATCGTTCACTGGCCAATGAGCGAAACCAACCCCTGCTCGATCTGCTCCGGCGCATTCAGAGCGATACGTTCTGGCGGGCGCAGATCACCGAGCTGTCGGTGGACGAAGCAGGTGAAGTGACGTTGTGGCCGCAGATGGGCAACCACCGGATCGAGTTTGGTTCGCCAACCGATCTGGAGGCTAAATTTAAGAAACTGAAACTAATTTATACGGACGTTTTACCGGCTAAGGGATGGGATCGCTACAGCCGGATCAGCGTTCAGTATCGTAACCAAATTGTGTGCGAATGACAACGCAGGGAAAGGACGAACATATAGTGGTAGGCCTGGACATTGGCAGCACCAAAGTGTGCGCCGTGGCCGGTCGATTGGTAACGAATAGTCGTGATCAGGAAACACTCGAAGTCCTGGGTGTGGGCGAAATACCCCTGGCCGATGGCGTTACCAAAGGCTCTGTGGTGAACGTAAATAATACGGTCAACGCCATCCGCAGGGCTATAGCTGAAGTGTCTAGCCAGTCGAAACTCGACATCGAAACGGTGAACGTCAGCTTTAGCGGGTCGCACGTTAACTCGATCAAAGCGGCTGGCAACATTACGCGTTCGTCGCCCAGCGATGAAGTGCAGATGGAAGACATTGACCGGCTGTTGAGCGATATGTATCGCAACCGCACGTCGATTCCTGCCGACACGGCCATCATGCACGTGTTGCCCATAAACTTCACCGTCGATAACGAAACGAATATTGACCAGCCTGTAGGGCGGAATGGGGTAAAATTAGGGGCTGACTTTCAGTTGATTACCGCGCTGGGTAGCGCCATTCGTAACGTAAATAAGTGCATCAGCCGCAACAACCTCGAAAGTGAAACCATGATGCTGTCGGCGCTGGCGTCAGGGTTGGCCGTGCTGACCGATGAGGAAAAATACGCTGGCGTTGTGGTGGTCGATATTGGAGGAGGTACTACCGAGCTGGCCATTTATTACCGCAACGTTCTGCGGCACGTAGCGGTATTTCCGTGGGCAGGCAACAGCCTCACGGCCGACATTCAGGCGGGTTGCAAGGTATTACCCACTCAGGCCGAGCAGCTGAAACGCCGATTTGGCAGTGCCAGCCCGAACGAGTTTAATCTTAACGAGGTGGTGGCGGTACCTGGCCTGAGTAATCGCAAGCCAAAAGACGTTTTGCTGAAAAACGTAGCGGTCATCATGGAGGATCGTCTGCGCGAAATTGCCGCGCTGGTGCAGGTCGAGATCATAAAGTCCGGTTATGACGGCAAACTGCTGGGGGGCATTGTACTCACGGGAGGAACGGCTATGACGCCGGGCATCGAACACGTCTTTAGCCGGGTAACGGGCATTGAAGAAGTCCGGGTTGGTTACCCCGAGCACCTCGAACCCAATGGACGGGCCGACTTAGTGGGCGAACCCGCCTTTGCCACAGCCGTCGGTCTGGTCTGGGCAGGCTACAAAACTATTGACCACCGTATTCCGTTCATTAGCGATCCGAGTCGGGCTGTACAAACCAGCGAGGAATCGATGACGCCCCGACCTGCCACAAATTACACACCTGCCACACCACCCACGCGGGAGAAGGAAAAAACGGAAAAACCCGTCGTAAGTGAGCCTGAGGAGACGGGTTTGCTGGGCTGGCTTCGTAAGTTGACCCGACCCATTCGCGGGAGTGAAATTGAACCCTATTAACAACCTGAAAAGGACAACCGGCTCCGCGCCGGTTCATTTGCATTCAGACATATCTTTACCAGTACACCGATACCACACGATCAATACTATGCTGAGCCAGGGATACCGATATGACAATACGCCAGAAGAAACGCCAACCATTATTAAAGTGGTGGGCGTAGGGGGTATGGGTGGCAATGCCGTGAAGCATATGCACGACCTGAAAATGAAGGACGTGGACTTTGCGGTCTGTAACACCGACCGGCAGGCACTTATGAAAAACCCAATTCGCAATAAGTTGCAGTTGGGCGATGGATTGGGTGCCGGTACGGAGGCCAAAGCGGGCGAAGATGCCGCCCGGGCCAGTATTGACGAGATTCGGAATCTGCTGGCCCCACCCACCAAAATGGTATTCATTACGGCGGGTATGGGGGGCGGTACCGGTACAGGTGCGGCTCCGGTAGTAGCTGAGGTAGCCCGCGAAATGGGGCTGCTGACGGTAGCTGTTGTTACGGCTCCGTACTATTTTGAAGGAACAGACAAGAAGGATCAGGCCCGCGAAGGCATTGAGAAGCTCAAGAAAAGCTGCGACACGGTACTAGTAGTGCTGAACGATAAACTGGCCGAACTATACAGCGAACTGACCTGGACCGACGCTTACGCCCACGCCGATGACGTGCTGGCCAATGCTGTAAAAAGTATTGCCGAGATTATCACGACGCAGGGCGACATCAACGCAGACTTTGCCGACGTAAAAAAGGTACTCGAAAACGCCGGGCAGTCGGTAATGGGTTCTGCAGAAGCCGGTGGCGACGACCGTGCTATTGACGCCATTGAAGCCGCCCTGAACTCGCCCCTCCTCAACGATCACGATATTCGGGGTGCCAAGCGGATTTTGCTCACCATCTCATCGAGTAAAGAACACGCCATGCTCCTGCGCGAGCAGATGGCCATTTCGGAACACGTAGCGCAGAAAATTCAGACCGAAGCCCGGATGTTCAAGTTCGGTGCCATTACAGACGAAAAACTGGGCGACAAATTGCGGGTAACGGTCATTGCCGCTGGTTTTGAGGGTACTACCAAACTGATGGACCAGCTCAAAACACCGCACGACTCAGGGGCTGTTGAGCTACCGATACTCATAGCTGAGGTTGTAACAGACGAGACAGCCCTGTCTGCCGACCAGGAACAGGATATGATTTCGGCTGAGAAAGAGCCGGTTGTTGTCAGCCATGACGTGCTGACCGAAGAACCGACCGCCGATGCGGCCCGGCATTTGAACGGGAAAGAAATGACGCCAACCAGCTACCAGGGAACAACCATAGTTGGGCCTGATCTGGAACGGGGGGCGCGCCAAAACCATCCCTATACCGATGGGGGTGTTTTGATGGTCGATGAAGAGGAACGCCCTGATGACAGCGAACTGATTGGAAAAATGCTGACGGCTTTTCAGGCCGGGCATTACACCGCTGCCGAACTTGACCGCCCTGCGTTTGAGCGTAACAAGTCGATGCTGTACGCCATGCCCATGCTGCCCGAACACGAGTTTATCCGCTCAAACCTGAACGACCGGGGTTAATCAGTTTCATCTGTTTTATAACACGAACGTCCGGCTCTGTACCATTACAGAGCCGGACGTTTTGCTTTGGATAATTTATGCTACTGCCGGATGCCCACCAGATTCAGGATGAAAGCATACTCCAGCGCAATTTCTTTGAGAGCCTGAAACCGGCCTGACGCACCCCCGTGACCGGCTTCCATATTCGTGTGCAGCAGCAACTGCGTTTCCTCGCCGGAATTATCGTCGGTTTTCATAGTGCGCAGTTTGGCTACCCACTTGGCAGGTTCCCAGTATTGCACTTGAGAGTCGTGCAGGCCGGTGGTAACGAGCAGGTTGGGGTAGCCCTGCCGCGTTACGTTGTCGTAGGGGGAATACGATTTCATGTAGTCATAATAGACTTTCTGCTTTGGATTACCCCACTCCTCAAATTCGCCGGTGGTGAGCGGGATGGTTTCGTCCAGCATCGTCGTTACGACATCCACGAACGGTACGGCGGCTACCACGCCCCGGTATAGTTGCGGAGCCTGATTGATGACCGCGCCCATGAGCAGACCGCCCGCACTGCCGCCCATGGCAAAGAGCTTGTTGGCGGCCGTGTACTTCTTCTCGATCAGGTATTTCGATACGTCGATGAAGTCGTTGAAGGTGTTCTGTTTCTTCAGCATCTTTCCGTCTTCGTACCATTTTCGCCCCATTTCCTGCCCACCCCGGATGTGTGCCAGCGCGAACACGAAGCCCCGGTCCAGCAGACTCAGCCGCGTACTGCTAAAGCCCGGCTCAATGTTGATACCGTAAGACCCGTAAGCGTATTGTAGCAATGGAGCTGCCGTTCGTGGCCCGGACCCATCTTTTTTCGTGCCTTTCCGGTACACCAGCGACACGGGGACTTTCGCGCCATCGCGGGCTGTCACGAATACCCGTTCCGAGGTGTAGTTGGCCGGGTCGAAGCCGCCCAAAACGGCCTGCTGCTTCATCAGCGTAGCGGTTTGGGTATCCATGTTGTAATCATACGTCGAACTGGGCGTGGTCAGCGAGGCATAGCCATAGCGCAGGACGTTGGTGTTGAAGTCAGGATTATAGGCAATGCCCGCTACGTAGGCCGGGTCCTGAAAGGGCAGGTAGTAATCGTCGTTTGCCGGGTGGCCGGTTTTGTGTTGCTTCAGCACCCGGATGTTGGTCAGGCCCGCTTTACGCTCGCCCAGCACGAGATGGTTCACAAACACATCCATGTTGGCCAGATATACGTCGGCCCGGTGCGGGATGACCTCTTTCCAGTTGGCCCGGTCCGTTGTTTTGCCTTCGGCAACTTCCATCAGCCGGAAGTTTTCGGCCTGCCAGTTGGTGCGAACGTAGAATTTGTTCTGGTAATGAACCAGGTCGTACTCGTGGCCTTTCTGACGGGGTAGGAACACCGTAAACGCGCCGGTTGGGTTGGTGGCCTCCAGCAATCGCGACTCGGTAGCCACGCCGTTGTGGTCGACGCTGATGATGATGTACTTCTTCGACTTGCTACGTTCCAGACCCATGTAAAACTGGTTATCGGGTTCTTCATAGACCAGCGCGTCTTTTGCCGGGTCGGTGCCAAGTACGTGTCGGAATACCTGATAGCCGAGCAGGGTTTGCGGGTCTTTTTTGATGTAAAAGAATGTTTTGTTGTCAGCCGCCCAAGCCAGGCTGCCCGCTTCAGTATTCGGGATAACTTCGGGGTATATCTTGCCCGTTTTCAGATTCTTGATCCGCAGCGTGTACAGTCGACGGCTCACAGTGTCTTCGCAAAACAGGGCCAGTTCGTCATTGTCCGACACTTCGTAGCCACCCAACTGGTAGTAGTTATGGCCTTTGGCCAGCGCGTTGCCATCGAACATTACTTCTTCCACACCGCTCAATGAGCCTTTTTTGCGGCAGTAAATCGGGTATTCGCCCCCCGTAACGTAGCGGGAGTAATAAAAGTAGTTGCCCTCTTTGTACGGCACTGATTCGTCCTGCTCTTTGATGCGGCCCTTCATCTCGGTAAACAGATTGTCTTTCAACTCCGCTACGGGCGCCAGCACCTGATCGACGTAGGTGTTTTCGGCATTGAGATAGGCAATGACATCGGGGTTTTCGCGGTCATTGAGGTAATAGTAATTATCGGTGCGGGTATCGCCGTGGGTGCTGATGGGGTGGGGTTTTATGGCGGCTTTGGGCGGCTTTGGGAGCGTTTGGGCGGGAGTCATGCCAGTAGAAATGGAGAACGTGATGAGAAAGAGAACCGCGTTTTTCATACGAAAAGAGCCGCACCGATGGCGGTGCGGCCTGTTGGGTATCGGAGTTGTAAAAATACGCTAAAACCCCTATACAGTAACGACAACCATCTCGACGCGCCGGTTTTCTGGCCGTTCTTTCAGGCTGCGGTTTGTATTGATGGGCCGCGATGGACCGTAGCCTACCGTGTCTATGCGGCCCGCGCTAATGCCTTTGCTGACCAGATACCGTTTCACCGCATTGACCCGGTTGCGCGACAGTTCTACATTGGCGTCAAAATCGCCGACGATATCGGTATGGCCTTCGAGCTTGATCTGTAGCCGGGGGTTGTTCTGCATGACCGTAACGAGCCGGTCGAGTTCGGGCGATGATTCTGATTTCAAATCGTATTTTGATGCATCGAAATAGATGTTTTTCAGGGTGAGTTTGGCTCCTACTTCAATCGGAACAAGGTCGAAGTTGCGCGTTACGTTGACGCGGTTGGTGGCCAGTGTATCGGTCTGACTGAAGTAGCCATTGGCCGAAACCGTCAGGGCATACACTCCCCGCTGTACATCGGGAATTTTGTAGTTGCCGCTGGGTTGTACGCTCTGTACGGACTCGGAGTTATTGCCGGTGGTTTCAGCTCCCGAAATAAGCTGATACGTCACCGTGGCCGCTACGGGTTTCTTTGTTTTGGCGTTGCGCGTCACGCCGTTGATGGCCGCGCCTACCGAAGTTGGGTCGGGTGCAGCAGGTTCAGCTTTTGGCGCGGGCGCATCCACGCCCGGCGTGGATGCGCCCGGCTGTGTTTTTGGTTTAGGAATGGGCGTTGGGCGGGGTGTTCGCTGGGCGTAGGCGTCTTTCTTTTTCGGATTGGTAATGTGAACGCCCCAGAAATTGAAGCAGGTGATTTTAGACATTCCCTGCACGTAGTCTTTACACTCAAACAAATCGAAAACGATATAGCCGGGGTCGATACGCTCGAAGTATGCTACGAAGTCAACCCGTTCTCCGGGTGAAACAGGCCGACGGGTTTCGGGAGGGATATTCTCGGTTCTGATGAGTTTAAACGATTTCTCGCCCTGATTAACGTATAATCGGGCGTCAGGCTGAAAGCCAATGCTGCTGCCGTCATAGCCAGGCTGGGCGTTTCCTTTGCCGGGCATCGGGATTGGAATGGGCCACGATTGGCGATTGTCCTGGGGTTGTGGTACCTCTTTGCCCCGCTGAAACTTCATGTAAATAATGGTGTACTGCTCGGTTAGCTCAACCCGTTGAATACTCACATCACGGTCATTGACGTCGTCAACGCGGGGGGCTACCGTTACGTATTGCGCCAATAATTTCGACAGGGATGCCAGCAGTAGGAATATGGAAAGTAAGAGCCGGTTCATAGTCATTGTTTTGAGACGTGTTCTTCACTAAAACGTTGGACAACAGTTGGTAGTTTAGCGTTTAATGAACTGACCTGCATCGGCATACCAAAAACTGGTTGTGGCATTGCTCAGGGGGCGGAACGTAATCAAATCAAAGACTTTGGTGCCAGTTGGGGAGCCGGAAATACTCGTGACCGACACGGCCTGTTTGTCGGCTAACCAGGTGAGCGGTTTTCCGGGCTGGCAGACCTCCGGTTTCGCAGCCGACGCCAGTAAAAAATACGCCGTACCCGTGCCAAATACCAGAGCCTGACCATTGGGCAATACGCATACTGCTGTCCGCTCGTCCACACCAATGCCGCGCGGCTGCCCGCCCCGTTCGGTTGCCAGCCGGGCCAGAAACGTCAGGTGCCGTCCCTCGCGGTTGCGGTTAGTGTAGTGCTGATCGGTAACGGTATTGGCTAAGAGCGGCTGTTGCAGAAAATTGTCCATCCCGAGCGTGATGGCCGGGTTGTATGGCTCAGTCAGGGCTTCGTCTGTCGTGACAGAGCCGCTGAGGGCCGAAAAATACACCTGTCCCAGAATAGCGCAGCCCGCGCTGGTACCACCCAGTACCGCGCCCGCTTTGATACGCTCGTTCAGCGCAGCAGCCAACGGTGTGTCGCGGTAAAAGTTGACGTAGTTGGCCTGATCGCCCCCGGCAAAAAATATGGCTTCGGCCCCGCGCACTTTCCGCAGTACAGCGGCATTGTTGGATAGTGTACGGGAGTTGAGTAGCAATGTCTCCACCGAGTTGACCCGTACACCGAGCTGACGAAACAGATAATCGTTGTAGCCATCGCTGCCCGACGCCCGGATAATCAGTACGTCGCCCCCGTTGGCCCGTTGCAGTAGCCAGTGCATGGCTTCGTCTACGTCAGTACCACCTCCGGCCAGTACTATACCCCCCAGTGGTTGCGTCACAACGTCGGCGGTGTCGCCCACTAGCCAGGACGTAAACGCGGGTGGTTTTGGTGGAGCCTGATCGGGCAAATCCGGCTCCGATGAGCCACAGGCTGAGGACAGGCAGCAGATCAGAAAATACAGTGTAATTGATGTGATGCGTTTCATGGTATGCTGCGATCTGTCATATGAATAATAACCCCATTACAGGCAGTAGGTTGCTTTTTCTTAGTAATACAGATAAAATTTGGTGTTATCTCAGTTTTTTACTCTTTAATTCTGTTTGTTTTAGGGATGTCGCCTGTTCTAATCTTTTTTTAATCCCTTGGCAAGTCTTAATTTTGTGGCTCGGTTCACCAAACAAACTGTATACAATGAACAAACTATTACTATTCTGCCTGTCGCTGCTTTTGGTGATAGGACACATCGGGTACGCACAGACCCGCCAGGTTACAGGCCGGGTTATCACCGCCGACGATAACACTGGCCTTCCGGGTGTGTCGGTCAGTATCAAAGGCCGTACAGCCGGTACGCTCACCGACGCCAGCGGAAACTACTCGCTCAGTGTGGACAATAACGCCACGCTGGTGTTCAGTTTCATCGGCTTTGCCACCATCGAAGAGACGGTTGGTAACCGGTCAACGATCAACATTACGCTCCAGCCCGACACCCGGAACCTGAGCGAAGTGGTGGTAACAGGCTATGGCCAGCAAATTAAGCGTGACCTGACGGGCAATATTGCGCAGGTGAAAGCCAAAGATATTGAGAATATGCCCACACCCAGCGTTGACCAGGCATTGCAGGGTAAGGCTGCCGGGGTTTTTGTCAATTCAGGTGGCGGAAAATTGGGGCAGGGCGTAACCGTACGCGTGCGTGGTAACTCATCGATCAGCGCGAGCAGCCAACCGCTTTATGTGGTCGATGGCGTACCCATAACGAGTACGTCTCAGTCGAACTATGGTGGCGCAACGAACCCACTGGCCGACATCAACCCGAATGATATTGAATCGCTCGACATTTTGAAAGACGCTTCAGCGGGGGCCATCTATGGGGCACGGGCCGCCAACGGCGTGGTACTGATTACGACCAAACGTGGTAAATCAGGCAAAACCAGTGTCAGTGTGAACTACCAGATGGGCGAGGCTACGGCAGCACGGCGTTTGCCGTTCCTGAATGCAGCCCAGTACGAGACATTCTACCGTGGGGCGGCCGCTTACGTGGATGGATTGGACAAGGTTTCGGTCGACGATCCAAACTCCAACACCCAGTATCTGTTCGGCCCCGGCGGGTTTCTGGAGTACTACAGCTACGGTACATACGGCACGCCCAAACAAGGGGACTACAACTGGCAGGAGAACGCCTTTCAGAAAGGCCCGATGCAGCAGTTGGATCTCCAGATGAGCGGTGGTAATGAGAAAACAAAGTTCTTTATGTCGGGTCAGTATCTAGACCAGACGGGTACGCTGATTGGCAACAAACTTCAGCGCTTTTCGGGACGCATGAATGTAGACCACCAGGCTAATAACTGGCTTACGCTTGGCTTGTCGATGAGCCTCGCCCGTTCAGACAACTTCCGCCTGCCCGACGATAATGCGTTCTCCAACCCGCTGCAAATGGCGGCCCTGACGCCATTCACGCCGTTCATCGACCCCAACACCAATTTGCCTGCCGGTACTCCTCCCGGCGACGTGAATATTCCGCTCTACTACAACCCGGTGATCA
>Ga0123337_10001611_pt1 | contig 28370 bp, 33 predicted proteins | sample frozenSSSSmetaG_FD_89792 | JGI IMG/M metagenome (GOLD analysis project Ga0123337, IMG submission 89792) | Glacier valley bacterial and archeal communities from Borup Fiord, Nunavut, Canada, to study Microbial Dark Matter (Phase II) -... | ecosystem: Environmental > Aquatic > Freshwater > Ice >...
CCATAGACTTCATTCATTATTTAGTCTCCTTAAACAATTCATCACCATTTTGTTCAAAAAATTGTAGTGCGCTTTTTACAGCAGTAACGACGGCACGAGGGGTAATAGTTGCTCCTGTAAATTGATCAAATTCACCACCATCTTTTTTCACAGCCCATTGCGATTCGATTGGTTTAGCGAGTGATAAGCCTTTAAATTGTAGAATCCAATTGGTCTTTTTCTCATCAATTTTATCGCCCAATCCCGGTGTTTCTTTATGATTAATGACTCGAACACCCGCTAAAGTGCCATCGTAATAAACACCCACCAGTAATTTAATTGAGCCGCTATAGCCATTGGGCGCAATGCTAGTAAATACTGCGGCAACAGGTGCGCCATCTTTGCGAGCACGATAGACGATGGTCTCTTGTTTAGTGGCTAACTGCTGGGTTTCTGGCAGGGTAATAGTGTCGGTTAAAATATCATTGTTATATTCATCACTGTTTACTAAGGCATTAATGGCTGCGAGTAATGATAATCTTTCATTATCAATAATTTTATCGTGTGTGTAGGCTTCAGTAATCGCTACCAAACTCGTGGCGCCAATAGCAAACGCCGCTAACATAATGCCTACACTCAGTATTTGTTTTTGAATAACATTCATTGTTTGAGCGCTCCATACACTTTAGGCTGAGTGTAATAGTCAATCAATGGCACAAGCATATTCATAATTAACACGGCAAACGCAACACCATCTGGATAGCCACCCCAGACCCGAATAATATAGGTTAATAAACCTACACCAACGCCGAAGACCAGTTTGCCCTTAAGTGTTGTAGAAGCCGTAATAGGATCAGTGGCGATAAAAAACGCACCTAACATTGTGCCACCGCTAAACAGATGAAACAGTGGTGATGCGGTTGTTTCAGGTGCAATAAACCACGTCATTAAACTAATCGCAGTTAAACCAGCCAACATTGCCACAGGAATATGCCAAGTAATAACACGACGATAAAGAAGAAAGAGTCCACCAACCGCGAGCCAAATATTAATCCATTCCCAGCCCTTACCGCCCCAAAAACCAAATAATGGTTGTTGTGCAATATTTGTGGGTATTTGCTGTAAACCTATCTGTGTTTTCATCGCATCGAGTGGCGTTGCGCCCGATACTGCATCAATACTACTTGCTAATGGGCCATTAAAAATGAATTGAAAAGCAGAGCTGATATTAAGCGGTTGCTCACTTAAACTGGCCACAGGTAACCATGTTGTCATTTCTAATGGAAACGAAATCAACAGCAAAACATAGGCAATCATCGCAGGATTGAAGGGGTTATAACCCAAGCCACCGTAAAGATGTTTAGCAAAGATAATCGCAAATAATGTGCCGATTACGGTTAACCACCACGGCGCCAGAGGCGGTATCGCTATTGCCAGTAATACAGCAGTAACAATCGCACTACCGTCCGTTAAAAAAGGTTTGAGTGGACGATTACGTAACCACAACATTAAAGCTTCCGCTATTAAGGCCACAACAACCGCTAAGATCATGGTGATTAATACGCTTGGGCCAAAAAAATACACAATGGCGATAATAGCGGGAATAAGTGCTGCTAATAATTGCAACATCTGCAAAGTAACGCGGTTAGTCCCTGCCAAAAAGGGTGATGATAGCCGACTCAATGGCATTACTGTGACTCCTGACTATCAGTTGCTAATGGCTCTACGGGCAACTCAGCGGCTTTTTTTACTTTTGCGGCTTGGGTAGCGGCTAAAGCTGCTTTTCGTTGTTGTTGGCGGAGATCTTTTTCTTGTTGTTCGAGTTGGAGACGCTCAAGCCTGTTTTCATGGCGAATGCGTGCGAGATCAGCTTTAGCATGCTCTTGTTGTTGATTCATTATTTCTGTTTTAGCAAAACGAAAATAATGTACCAGTGGGATCTCGCTAGGGCAGACATAACTACAGCAACCACACTCAATACAGTCAAAAAGATTATATTCACTTACTTTATCAAGATCTTTTGCACGCGAGAACCAATAAAGCTGTTGTGGCAACAGACTTACTGGACAGGCCACTGCACATTCTCCACAACGAATGCAGGGTAAAGGTGTAGATGATTTTGCGCCATCATCAACGCCAACGAGAATACAGTTCGCCGTTTTCGTGACGGGTAAATGATCGCCTGATAAATTATAGCCCATCATCGGGCCACCTAAAATAAACGGTTCATCTGCTTGTCGCTCAGTGCCACAAAAAGACAATAGCTCATGCATCGGTGTGCCAAATAGAGTTTCAAAATTACCGGCGTGTTTAACTTCTCTGCCTGTTACAGTAACAATACGAGAAATTAAGGGTTCGCCATGTTTAATAGCTCTTCCGATAGCGTAACTTGTACCGATATTGTGACTAACAATACCGATATCAATCGGCAGGCCACGTGTTGGTACTTGTTTACCCGTCACCACTTGAATAAGTTGTTTTTCACTACCAGCAGGATAACGTGTCGGGATAATCACTACTTTGGTATTTTGAAGATGTGGCCGTGAACTTAATGCAAGTTCAATCGCAGAAATAGCTTCAGATTTATTATCTTCAATGGCAATCAAACATTCCTTAACACGGAGGGCAAAACACATGATTTCAATGCCATCAAGGATGCCATCAGCACGCTCACGCATAATCATGTCATCACAGCTTATGTAAGGCTCACATTCCACGCCATTGATGATTAATGTTTCAACAGTATGATGTACGCTAGGATTTAGCTTGATAAAGCTAGGAAAGCCAGCGCCGCCTAATCCTACAATCCCTGCTTCACGAATAAGCTGACGAATTTCGTGTGCAGACAAGGCAGTAAAATCAGCAATTGGTCGACGTTTAATCCACTCGTCTTGACCATCGGTTTCAATGCTGATGCACAGCGCTGTTAAGCCAGATGGATGTGGAATTGGCTGTTCATCAATAGCAGTAATAATACCCGAGCTTGGAGCGTGTAATGGAACGGAGACATGACCTTCAGCTCGGGCTATCTTTTGACCTTTTAACACTTTATCCCCCACAGCAACGATTGGGGTGGAAGCTTCGCCAATATGTTGTTGCAATGGCAAGATGAGCTTTTTGCTTAATGGCATTTTACGAATGGCTAGCTGAGTAGAACGTTTTTTGTGACCATTTAATTTTAAGCCGCCAGGAAATGAGCCTAGTTTTTGCTTCATGGCTTCTCACCGCCTCGTTTCAAATCGATATGTGCAGGATCAGGCCAGCGCCACGTATTTGGATTAGTTTTAGTTTCAACCATATCGATACAATCTACTGGACAAGGTGGCAGACAAAGTTCACAACCTGTGCATTCACTGGCAATGACCGTGTGCATGTGTTTAGCCGCGCCAAGAATGGCATCAACAGGACAAGCTTGAATGCATAATGTGCAACCTATACAACGCTCTTCATCTATAACCGCGAGTACCTTAGGTTTTTCAACGCCACACTCTTCATCAAGTGGTTTGAACTCTACTTCTAATAAGTCTGCTAAGGCGTGAATAGTTGCTTCGCCGCCAGGTGGGCAACGGTTAATATCAACTTCACCCGCTGCTATAGCTTCAGCATAAGGACGGCAACCTGCAAAACTACATTGACCACATTGAGTTTGTGGCAATATTTTATCGATTTGATCGGCGATTGGATCGCCTTGAACTTTAAAACGAATCGCAGCAAAACCCAGCACTAAACCAAGAATCAACGCTAAAAGCGTAATGGCAAGAATCGCGGTAAACATTAAACGTGAACCAGACCAGCAAAGCCCATAAATGCCATCGACATCAAACCTGCTGTAACAAGACCTATGGCGGCGCCCTGAAAAGCAACAGGAACATCAGCGACGACAATGCGCTCACGCATAGCGGCAAAGATAATTAACACCATCGAGAAACCTATCGCTGCACCAAAGCCATATAAAGCCGATTCTAAGAATCCATGACCTTGTTGAACATTAAGTAAGGCAACACCTAATACGGCACAGTTAGTGGTGATTAGTGGTAAAAATATACCTAATACTTGATACAAAATAGGACTGGTTTTATGCACAACGAGTTCGGTAAATTGCACGACTACTGCAATAACGAAGATAAAGCTAATGGTACGTAAGAATTCAATTCCCAAAGGCGCGAGTAAATATTCATTGATTAAATAACTACTGATCGATGAAAGCGTTAATACAAAAGTAGTCGCCAAGCCCATTCCGATAGCCGTTTCTAATTTGCGAGAAACACCCATAAAAGGACATAGTCCTAGAAATTTTACTAGGACGATATTATTCACTAAAATGGTGCTAATTAAGATGAGCGCATAATCTGTCATGCAATAACCTACTGATATAATCGGGATTTGTTCATCTTTAACCATGATGTTAAAAATGACGGCAAAATTTCATCGGATATTATAGCTGATAATGAAGGAGGTTCGTAGTGATATTAAGGATATTAATTGTTTCTTATGAAGGGCTTAGCAGGTTTTCATATAACGATATATGAAAACATTAATATAGTCACTTGAGACGTCTAGTGCGGACCGCCGCAGCAAGTTCACGCAATAATACTTCGCTATTATCCCATGCCATACACGCGTCAGTAATACTTTGCCCATAGACTAAAGGAGTATTTTTTTCGACATTTTGACGGCCAGCGACTAGGTTGCTTTCAAGCATCAATCCCATTATGCGATCTTCACCATGTGCAATTTGATTGGCTACATCACGACACACCACTTCCTGTTGAAGATAGTTCTTTCCACTATTTGCATGACTGCAATCAACCATAAACCGTGTTTTAAGCCCTGTACGAGTGATAATATCTGCGGTTTCGTTAATACTAGCAGAATCATAATTAGGTATTTTACCACCGCGTAAAATAACATGGCAATCAGGATTACCTGTGGTTGAGAATATGGCGGAGTGCCCAGCCTTAGTTAGAGACATAAAGTGGTGTGGTTTAGAAGCAGATAAACAAGCATCAACTGCAATCTGTAATCCACCATCAGTGGCATTTTTAAACCCGACAGGACAGGATAAACCTGAAGCTAATTCACGGTGAGCCTGACTTTCTGTAGTACGAGCGCCAATGGCACCCCATGAAATCAAATCAGCAATATATTGGGGACTAATTAAATCCAAGTATTCACTACCAGCGGGTACACCCATTTCCGCAAGATCAAGTAATAGTTTACGAGCTAATCTTAGACCTTCATTAATTTTGAAACTACCATCTAAATATGGATCATTAATAAGTCCTTTCCATCCCACGACAGAGCGCGGTTTTTCAAAGTAGACCCGCATAATAATCTGTAGCTCATCTTTCAATTCGCTAATAAGAGGTTTCAAAAGAGATGCATATTCGCGCGCCGCATCGGGATCATGGATTGAACAAGGACCAATAATGATAACCAGACGATCATCTTCATTGTGAAGAATCTTTTGAGTAGCTGAGCGGGCGTTAAACACGGTTTCAGAGGCGAGATCAGTAATGGGTAATTCTTGGTGCAGTTGTATTGGCGGTAAGACTTCCTGCATACCCGTAATACGCAAATCATCAGTGTTGTATAGCATGAACGGTTGCACTCGAAAATATTACAATAGCGCATTATACTTGTTCAATGTCATTTCTACTATGTTTGATAGTCTTAAAAAAATAAGTACTTTGGTCTAATAATGAATTAATTTTGACGCTTTTTTGGCATAGTACATGCAAATTTAAACTTAGCATTAAATGGGATAGGATTATACTATTCGCAGAAATAAGGAGTCTTAGATGGGCATCGTTGAATCAATTAAAAAAAATCATGATAAATACCAAGCAACACGGGGTGAATTAATTAATAAATTGGAATCACAATTCCGTCAATGGCCCAACAATTTTAATAAAAAATTTATTAACACGTTGAATGTCCCAGAATTTTTAGAATCATATTTGCATTTTTTTGACCATGATTATCACGACCAAAAAGTCTTATTAAAAAAGTGTGAGCCACTTAAAAATGTCTATACGCGTTTACATGCTCAGCTTGGTGAAGAATCTTATGTTGGAGAATGGTTTACCCTTGAACAACAATGTATTGAGCAGTTTGCAAAAGTAACGGGTGATCAGCAATGGATCCACACTGATCCACTACGCGCGAGTAAAGAATCGCCATTTAAAACGACCATTGCTCAAGGCTTTTTAACGTTAGCATTAATTCCTTTTCTGACCGATAGTGTTGATCCTGATAAAAGTGTTTATCCTGAAGCAAGAATGGTCGTGAATTATGGTCTTAACCATGTCCACTTTCCATTTCCAGTTAAAGTCGGCAAGCGTATTAGAGCGCGCAGTCGAGTGGTCAAATTAGTGCCGATGAAACGAGGATTGGAAATTGTACGTGAAGTACGCGTTGAAATTGAGAACAGTACTAGAATGGCATGTATTGCCGAAACAGTGATAAGACTCTATTTCTAGATAGACAACTAATCTAAGCTGCTCTCATCTAAAATCGAAGTGATGGCATCATCTATCGTTAGTGAATAAGTAACATTGCCATCTTCTTTACCGATACCTACGCTACGTAATTTTAAAATCATTCTTAGATCAAGATTATTAATAATCATTTTTATGCCATGTTGTTTAAAATTTTCTGCGATTGATTCCATTGCAACCATGGCTGTCATATCCAACATGGTGACATCAGACATATCTAAAACAACGATTTTGACTTTACTGATATGGGTCAATACGCTTAACGCTTTTTGAGCAGAACCAAAAAACATCGCGCCATTGACATCATAGATTAAAACATTATTTGGTAACTCGGCAGCTCGAGGATGCTCCGTTTGATTATTATCGATTAATTTTAAGCCAGTTAGCGCAATACTCCGTCGAATAAATAACGCAGCAGCAAGACCAAGCCCAACAGCAACCGCAATTTCCATGTCAAACATGACGGTTAAGCTAAAACACGTTAGTAAAGTCGCTTTGTCACCATTAGGAGCCACACGTATGATGCGAATAAAGTGTTTTGCTTCACTCATATTCCAAGCAACAAGTAATAATAAGGCTGCAATGGCCGCCATTGGCACATAAGCGAGCAAAGGTGCTAATGCAAGTATGGAGGCAATAATAAATACAGAATGAACGATGGACGACAAAGGCAATGTGCCGCCGGCACGTACATTGGCTGCAGTACGTGCAATAGCTGCGGTGGCTGGTAAACCACCAAAAAAAGGCACGATAAGATTACCAATACCTTGTCCAATCAGTTCGTCATTAGGATTATGCGTTTTGCCAGACATGCCGTCCGCGACTACAGCACACAGTAATGACTCTAATGCGCCCAGTATGGCAATTGCAAATGCAGCGCCCATTAAAGAACGAATCAGCTCAAAAGAAAGACCGATGGGATGACCCGTTTTATCAGGAAAATTCCAAGGTAAAGTGAATTCTGGCAAAAAAGGCGGAATACCGTTACCCACGATGCCATCAACCACATAGTGAAAGCTAGAACCAATGGTAGCTACTTCAAAATTGGGTAAAAACAAGTTTGCCAGCCAAGCGATGCCTGAACCGACTATTAAACCAATTAAATGTGGCGGGATTTTAGATTCTAAACTACGCCACCAAAATAAAGTGACTAACGTCAGCAAGCCAACACCTGCTTCATGCCAGTTTAATGTAGGCAAAGCTTGGAAAATAAGCTGTAGTTTATGAATGAAATCACCACTAAAGTCTGCAATATTTAAGCCGAGAATGTCTTTGAGTTGCAGTGTTGCAATGACGACAGCAATGCCAGTGGTAAATCCAACGGTGACCGGGTAAGGCACAATTTGAATAAGACCGCCCAAACGCGCGAGCCCAAATATGATCAAAATGATACCTGCCATAAATCCACTAATTAGCAGACCTCCTAAACCGAATTGCTGAACAATGGGAAGCAAAATAACGACAAAAGCGGCGGTTGGTCCAGAAATATTAACTTTGGATCCGCCCGTTAAAGCAATGATTATGCCCGCCACAATCGCAGTATATAGACCCTGCTGGGGTGGAACACCGCTGGCAATTGCTAAACCCATAGACAGTGGCAGAGCAATAATACCGACAGATAATCCAGCGAGTATATTGGATTGAATCTCTCTTGGAGATGGCTTGCTATTTATTGTGCGTCTAATGGCTGAAAACATATGTTTATTGTGATTTTTAAGTTAAAGGCTGAAATTTGTCAGCATTAAGCCATAAATGAACGGCAATACTCGCAGCATAACCTAAGGCAATGGCCCAAACCCATTTCAGATGGGCAGCAAATGTATAGACTCCACGAGCTTGACCCATGACGGCAACGCCTGCTGCAGAACCAATGGCTAATAATGAACCACCAACACCTGCAGTTAATGTGACTAATAACCACTGGCCGGTGCTCATATCGGGCATCATAGATAAAACAGCAAACATCACCGGAATATTATCGACGATAGCAGAAATTAGCCCGACAAGAATATTGGCTGTTGTAGGGCCCAAATCAACATACATTAACTGCGAACCAAGTGATAAATATCCGATTGTACCTAAACCACCCACAGACAAAATAATGCCGTAGAAAAACATCAAGGTATCCCACTCAGCACGCTCTAATTGTTGGAATATGTTAAAGGGTTGTTTTTGTTCCACCGACGCTTCCATCGCCATTGATTTTTCAGTGTTATTGATGGCAGTAGCGAAGGTTTTTTTATCACGCATTTTAATGGTGTAGCCGTATAACTTAAGAAATCCTAAACCAGTCATCATTCCAATAACCGGTGGTAGATGTAAAAAATTATGTGCACAAACAGCCATGGTAATCGTTAATAAAAATAGCCCAACAATAACTAAAGCACCATCCTTCATTACCGTAGTTTCACTTTGTGGAGCAGGTTGCTCACTAGATACCGCCATCGACATGATTAACGCCGGAACCATCCAGTTGACAACAGATGGAATAAATAACGAAAAAAAATCTTTGAATTCTATAACGCCTTTTTGCCAAACCATTAAGGTCGTAATATCACCAAACGGGCTGAAGGCGCCACCAGCATTAGAAGCGACCACGATATTAATACAGGCTATTGCGACAAACTTGTGGTTGTTGCCACCAACGGCCATAGCGACCGTTGCCATTAATAATGCTGTTGTTAAGTTATCTGCAATCGGTGAAATAAAGAAGGCCAAAAGACCCGTTAACCAAAATATGGTGCGAAGTGAAAAACCTTGATTGACTAACCAGCTGCGAAGCGCATCGAATACACCGCGTTCCCCCATGGTGTTGATATAGGTCATCGCTGCTAATAAAAATAATAAAAGCTCGGCATATTCAAGCAGGTTATGGCGAATCATTATTTCAGCCGTATCATGGAATACCGGATCAGTTTGTTGTGCATAAACATACGCAATTAATGCCCAAATAATCCCAGCTGCAACCATAACCGGTTTAGATTTACGCATGTGAATTTTTTCTTCCGCGATAACTAGAACATAAGCAAAGAAGAAAATGGCTAGAGATGCGTAACCAATCCAATGGTTGGTGAGATCTAATAAATGAGCGTCATCTGCAGAGGCAAATGAAAGTTGTGGGAAAGCAAACAATAACAAAATAAAAAACAGTGCCGCTATTGTGGAGTATCTCGATTGCAAAAGTTTCAGCATGAAAATCCCTTCGTACTAAGGTAGAATTTGAAATAGTTTATTATGCCGCCGCGGTTGACTCTGAGGATGGCAAGTCAGGATATTAGTGAAGGTAAGCTGTGGCAAGTAGCTACATTTTGAATATGATTATCCACTAAATTTATTATTAATGTGGACTAATTGGACATACAGATTTACATGGAACTAATATTCTTTTGGTATGCCATTCCCGCTTAAGCGGGAATGGCTGAACAATAAAAAACAGTTACGTCTTATACACCCCTCACTTTTTTGTTCGTATCAATTAGAGACGAAAATAAAAGACGAGTAGCTATCAATGTTACTGTTAGTGCTTATTTACCACTGCGACTCGCCTGTTTCTGGATCATACATTTCGTGAACAATTTTATGACGATTGGCCGTTAATTCTTCGATACTAGGAGAATTACTCATGGCACGAGAAATGGCAAGTTTCATTGCTTCATAGTTTGTGCGATATAAATCTTTACGATCTAAGTTTGGATCGGTAGCACAAGAAGGGTTAATCCATATCATGGCAATAATACATAAATCATTTGCTTGATCAGCAGGAATAACGCCAGCAATAACGCTATCTAATACTGCATCAGCAATGGCGGATTGTACTGGACCACCTAAAAGCTCAACATAAGCAGTTGATTTAATTGTAACTTTAGGCACCATGATGGTGGCTGGTTTGACTTGTTGATTAGTAGCGCGAATGGCGAACATACGCGTATGACCTTCAGTTTGGCCCATTAAGTTAGCAAATGCGTGACCTGCTGGACCTCGAACGTTACCGATAAGAATTTCAGGCATCGCATCGGTACCTTGATCATTGCTTGCAAATACGGTGGCTTCACCGGTTCTAAACCAAATTTCATCTGACATAAATAATTCCAAATAATAAATAATAAATAATCCATCATTGACGATGGGAAAATAAAAAGGCGCAAACCGTTATAAACTATTTGTTCCAAATATAAACGATAAGCTTGCTATGTTCCTGTGTTGCAACTTTTTATCATGTATTGCAACTTTGTATTGTGCCATCAACGAAGCCTTTCTTAAACCAATATATTCGTTGCTTTGATGTGCCATGCGTGAATGATTCAGGTGTGGCATAACCGCGCGCTTGTTTTTGTAAGCGATCATCACCAATAGCGCTGGCAGCAGTCAATGCTTCTTCAAGATCGCCTTGCTCTAGTACGTGTTTAACTTTTTCAGTGTGATGGGCCCACACACCTGAGAAACAATCAGCCTGTAATTCTAATTTCACGGACAAGGCATTAGCTTCGGTTTCGCTTACGCCTTGCTGTGCTCGATAGACTTGACTCGAAATACCCAGTAAGTTTTGCACATGATGACCTACTTCATGGGCAATAACATAAGCTTGGGCAAAGTCACCAGGTGCGTTGTGACGATCTTTAAGTTGTTTATAAAATCCTAAATCGATATAGATTTTTTTATCGCTAGGACAATAAAAAGGACCCATTGCTGATTCGGCGTTACCACAGCCTGAACGCACACCATCGGTAAACAATACCAATTTTGGTTCTTCATAACGCCTGTCCATTTGTTGAAATAACGCATGCCAAGTATCTTCGGTATCAGCCAACACGACGGCAGTAAACTGTGCAAGCTGTTGTTGTTCAGCAGTTGGTTTATAATTGGGATCAGGCTGACTACTAGTTTGTGTGAGCGGTGAGCCATCGAGGAAAGACATAATTATTCTGGGGTCAACACCAAAATACATAGCGATTAACACCACTACTATAACGCCAATTCCACCTTTCTTACCGCCGATACCACTGCCAGGACTTGAACGTCTATCTTCAATATTGTTACTTGTTCTTCTACTACGCCATTTCATATCTATATCTTCTTTCTCGTCATGGTTGCACAAAGTATTACATAGTCTTTAATTTTACTGTCACGTTTATGATTAGCACGCGAGTTTACAAAAAATTACAAATACTGGACGCATATCTAGGCTATATATTGTAGAGTGTATTCTAAATAAACGTAGATTGTGCAAAGCACTCATTACGCTTAATTAATAGACTTCTAGATATATAATCTCATTCATTTTATTTGTCAATTCCCGTTAAAGGTAACAGCATTATGTTGAACAATAATTATTTCATTGCATCCAAACACTTTCTAATAATATTCATCCTGAGCATTTTTCTTGTTGCTTGTGACAAAGGTTCAGAAGATTCAAAAGTCGTTGAAGTTGAAAAATCTGTGCCGACATTGAATGATGAAAATATACAAGATTTTACGACTGAGATGGCTAAGGATTACACCGCTAAGCTCGATAGTTTGATGGTCGCATTTAATCAGGCGAAAAAAGACGATGATGCCATTAAATTCGTAAATTTTAGAAATTTTGAATGGACGCCTGCTTACATTAAACAAAAAGATTTTTACCAAAAAGTATTGGCTAAAAATCCATCTTTTCTATCAAAATCAACTAGTAGGCCACTATTTGATGTCTATGAGAATTTAATTTATATTGGCATCGGTTTAAAAAATGCGTTACTAGATAAAGATGATGCTAAGTTGCAAACGCAATTAGCAGAAATCCAAAAAGATAAAGCGATCTTAAACGGTCTTATTGATTAATCAGACTAAAGTCTTTAACGAGATCGATCAAATGACGACCATCCTATTTGTACTTTTGGGTATTTCTTATTGGCGTTATAGTCACGTAAGAGCATTGATGTCAACGAGTAGCGGCAGTCACATTAATGTATTTTCATATTATGCCTTATTAAATGCTGGCATCTTTATGATTGCTTGGTTTAAAACTTGGCGAGTAATTTAGTCTCGTCGGTTTCTTTTTCACCTTTGCCGCCTAAAATGTTAACAGACAATTCATAAAAGTGGCTGATGATTAACTAACTCGGGTGAATACTCAACAAGCCAATTTGATGCGATATTTGGCTAACACTGTTGTAATTTGTAGTGTTACTTTGACGGATCTTATAGATAACAATGTAAGCTTTATCTACCATTTGCCATCTTGTAGGAAATAGCCGATGCAGCAGCCAGGATTAAATTCATCTCCAATTAAACAGTTTGCTTTATTTGAAATGGGCTTTAGGCCTTTTTTCTTATTCGCAAGCGTATTTTCTATCATCGCCACGCTGATATGGATGGCAAGCTATATCTTTGGCTGGTCATTACCCGTCAGTGAGGTTTCACCGATTGCTTGGCATGGTCATGAAATGCTCTTTGGTTATAGCACGGCGATGATCGCAGGTTTTCTACTAACCGCAGTACGCAATTGGACGGAAGTATCGACCATTACCGGTTTTCCATTAGCAGTACTCGTTTTGATGTGGCTGCTTGCACGCATCTTACCGTTATTAAATTCACCTATATTATTTCTGTGGGCAGCATGTTTTGATATTGCCTTTTTGTTAGGTTTTTTACTGGCGATAATTTACCCTATCGTAAAAATGAAACAATGGCGACAAACGGCTGTAATCTCTAAGGTGTTACTTCTTCTGATCGCTAATATTCTCTATTATTTAGGCGCGTTTCATATCGTCGAACAAGGTATTTCATGGGGATTATTTTCGGCGGTATATATCATTATGGCGCTGATCTTTACACTCGCGAGAAGAGTGATGCCATTTTTCATCGAACGTGGTGTGGACTATCAAGTTAAGTTAAAAAATTGGTCAATAATGGATACAAGCAGCTTAGTGTTATTAGCTGCACTTTGGCTTGCTGATGTGTTTTTTAAACAGGATTCATTAATAGCACTCTTTTCACTCGCATTGGCTGTAATACATAGTATTAGACTGTTCGGATGGTATACAAAAGGTATATGGCAAAAGCCATTATTGTGGGTGTTATTCTTAGGCTATAGCATGTTCATCTTAGGTTTTATATTGACAGCGATTAATTTTTTTGGGTTTTATGCCAGCACCATCCCGCTTCATGCCTTTACCTATGGTGGCTTCGGGTTGATGATTTTAGGAATGGCTGCTCGCATCTCGCTTGGTCATACTGGCAATAATATTAATGAGCCGCCTAAAATACTAACTTGGGTATTTGCACTATTATTTATTGGTGCGTTGACGCGTGTTGTTATGCCTATTTTATGGCCTGGCGCATATCTACAGTGGATAGGTTTATCACAGGTTTTATGGATAATAGCCTTTACACTATTTTTATGTCGTTATTTTATGATTTTTATCCAACCGAGAGTTGATGGTACGGCTGGTTGATGCAGTAAAACTGTAAATAGGTCGACTGTTTTCCGACGAAATAAAGTGTTGTAAATGTTCATTAACATAATTTCTTCGTCATCTAATTTGGTAAAAGTTTAATGAAATCAACAAAAAATAATCTAAAGTTGGAGCAGTCGATGATCAGCGCATTACGGCAGTGTGTGCTTTTACAAGCTTTAGAAGCAGATGATTTTGATGAGCTAGTAGCGGCTTGTCGTGCCAAACAGCTCGCTGACAATGACATGTTATTTGAGCAAGGTGCACCATTGACCGATATTTATTTATTAATTTCGGGTAGCATAAAGTTACAGCGCTTAGCACCCAATGGTGATCAAAAAGTATTTGAAATTCTTCATCCTGGTCAAACATTTGCTGAAGCAGTGTTGTTTTCTGGTGGGGCGAAATATCCCGTCTCAGCGGTAACGGTGATGCCTTCAATAGTGGTGGCTATTCAAGCAGAAGCTTTTTTAAAATTATTAAAGTCATCTAATACTTTATGTCTTAATCTGATGGCTAAACTCAGTCAACGATTACATTGGATGGTTAATGAAGTTGATAGGCTCACCTTACACAATGCCACTTTTCGCCTAGTCTGCTATTTATTGAGCCATCTTTCTGAAGATGAAACTGATCGCAGGGATGTCACGCTTTCTGTACCTAAACATGTTATAGCATCACGTTTATCTATTACGCCAGAAACATTATCAAGATCATTAAAAGAGCTTGCTAGCCAAGGCTTAATTCATTTAGATGGCCCACAAATCGATTTAATTGATATTCAACAATTACGCCAACTCATCTCACTTTAAAAAATACAAATATCAACATCTTACACTCACTTTAAGCGTAAGCTTCAAGATGAATAAGCTTTTCTTGATCTAGATCAAGGTGCAGGGATTTTGGTGTCGGTATACTCCGAGGCCAAATATGAATCAAGTGTAAAATTATGGAGAAAGATGATGAGAGAGACCTTTACCAAGGGCATGGCCCGCAATATTTATTATGGAGGAGGGATATTCTTTCTCCTGGTACTCATAGGCTTATCTGTTGATACGGTGATGAGTTTACCCAAAACAGATAATTCACAAAACTTGACCGAGCAAGTATCAGCAGGAAAGCGGGTTTGGGAAGTGAATAATTGCATAGGCTGTCACACCTTGTTAGGTGAAGGCGCGTATTTTGCTCCAGAACTCGGTAACGTCTATACGCGGCTTGGTAAGAATACCGAAGCTATAAAAGCCTTTATAAAATATCGCCCAGTAAATGGGATCCCCGGTCGCCGCAGCATGCCACAATTCAACTTAACAGATGAAGAGTTGGAAGCCGTTGCTCAGTTTTTAAAATATGTCGATGGCGTCAAAACAGCCAGAGACTGGCCACCAAACATTCAAGGTTAAGGGAGATAAATCGATATGAAATATGAATCACAAGGCATTGCAAAAATGTATTTTATTGCTGCAATTGCCCTTTTTGTTGGACAGATCTTGTTTGGCGTGACCATGGGATTACAGTATGTAATGGGCGATTTTTTATTCCCTGAAATTCCTTTTAATGTCGCTCGTATGGTACACACTAATTTATTAATTGTTTGGTTATTATTCGGTTTTATGGGTTCGGCTTATTTTCTAGTACCAGAAGAAGCAGAACGTGAACTTTATGCACCATGGTTAGCAAAACTGATGTTTTGGATTTTCTTGATTGCCGGCGTATTAACTATTTTAGGCTATTTATTGGTGCCCTATGCTCGTCTAGCAGAAATTACAATGAATGATTTGCTGCCAACAATGGGCCGAGAATTTTTAGAGCAACCGACCATTACCAAGATAGGGATTGTTATTGTTGCACTGGCCTTTATCTTTAATATTGGGATGACAGTACTGACAGGTCGTAAAACCGTAATTAACTTAGTATTGCTGACTGGTTTAGTGGGCTTAGCGGTGTTTTTCTTATTCTCTTTCTACAATCCTGACAACATTGTTATGGATAAATACTTTTGGTGGTTTGTTGTGCATCTTTGGGTAGAAGGCGTTTGGGAGCTGATCATGGCATCACTACTTGCTTATGTATTAATTAAAGTAACGGGCGTTGACCGTGAAGTAGTTGAAAAATGGGTGTACATCATCGTCGCGATGGCATTGATTTCAGGTTTAGTGGGCACAGGACATCACTTCTTTTGGATCGGTGCACCTGCTTATTGGCAATGGTTAGGCTCGGTTTTTTCGGCTTTAGAACCTATACCTTTCTTTATGATGGCCTTGTTTGCTTTTAGCGTTGTTAATAAACGTCGACTTGACCATCCTAATAAAGCGGCTGTTTTATGGGCATTAGGTACTGCGGTAATGGCATTTTTAGGTGCCGGTGTTTGGGGTTTCTTACACACATTAGCGCCTATTAACTATTACACACATGGTACGCAAATAACGGCTGCACATGGTCATATGGCTTTTTTTGGTGCTTATGTGATGGTGGTATTGACGATGATTTCTTATTCGATGCCCATTATGCGAGGTAAGAAGGCAGCCAATGAAACGGCACAGAAAATCGAAATCTGGTCTTTTTGGATGATGACGCTTTCCATGGTTGCCATCACCTTAATATTGACTGCGGCAGGCACTATGCAGGTTTATTTACAACGTTATTCGACAGAACCTCTTCTGTTCATGGTCGTTCAAGATAAGCTCGCTATATTCTATTGGTTACGTGAAGTTGCGGGCTTAATCTTTCTTTCTGGATTGTTGTTATATATTTATAGCTTTTTTGCCAAAGGTAAAGAAGTTGAATATATAGAAGAAGCAGCTTAGCTTGTCACAGTTAAATCATAAATATACCGTCATTTATTGACGGTATATTTCTTAGGAGGATGAAAATGACCACAAATGACTTACAGTTAAAACAAGCAATAACGTCTGCCTTACTGACACTGCTCAACTTAACCGCGTTACCAGTAATTGGTTTTATTGGCTTACTTTATATGTATAGTAAAACCAAGCCAAACAACATTGATCACTACTATGCGGTGGTTGGTATAAAAACGAGTTTATTGGCAGGAATCGTCTTATTAGCGGTGACGTTACTCGTCGTGCTGATGGGAGGTTTAGAATCACCGTGGACATGGATCTATGTGACATCTTATTTTGTTATTGTTCATGCCTCTTTCATTTTATTTGCAACTTGGGCGCTCACGCGTTCTTGGACAGGCGAGCGATTAAAGAGACAATTTTTATCAAAATAATGTCAGCAAATTAAATATGTTCAGTTTTAAACGTTTTTATAAACTCTTTACTCATAAATAAGATTATCGTGCCTAACGCCATCAATAATATCGACCTTACAGAACCAAAACTATTGCCTGGCGATTTAGCCATTTGGTTATTTATTTTTATGGAATTATTAGTGTTTGGCATCTTTTTTATTATCTACGCGGTGATGCGTAGACAAAATGTTGAAATGTTTAATCATTATCAGTTAACCCTTAATCGAGAATTAGGTGCGGTTAATACTTTATTACTCATTACTTCTAGTTACTTTGTAGTGCGTGCAGTACATGCCATTAAAGCAAATAATGTTCAAAGCTGTATCTATTGGCTTTATGCCGCTTTAGCGGGAGGAACGGGATTTTTGATTCTTAAATCATGGGAATATGCTGATAAGTTTTCTGCAGGAATAAGTTTAAGTACTAATACCTTTTACATGTTTTATCTTTCTCTTACTATGTTCCACTTTCTGCATGTGATTTTAGGTATGGTGATCTTATACGCGATAGCGATAAAAGCTAAAAGTGGTGCTTATAGTGCCGAAGATCACATAGGAGTGGAAACAGGCGCTTCATATTGGCATATGGTTGATTTAGTGTGGATCATCTTATTTCCATTGGTTTATATCATCCGATGAAAAACTATTACAACATCCATACGATCTGGATTGTAATGATGTTGCTCACCTTGTTGACTTATGCCGTCGGGAAGTTGGGTTACAGCGGTATTCCTATCACTTTGCTTTTGTTAGTCACCGCTTTGATTAAAGGCAGTTTGATAATTCGTGATTTTATGGAATTAAAAGATGTATCACTAATATGGCAGTTGATAATGTATGGTTGGTTGTGGGCGGTGTGTTTAGCAGTTGCAGTTAGCTATTGCCTATAAGTTTAACAGTTCTAAAAATGACTACAAACCATCCTATGACAATATTTTGGCTAGAAGAATGGCAATAGATCAGATCAAACCCTATATAAAAAGAGCTCAGAATCAATATGAGTAAAAATCAACACGATATTCCTTATTATCAAAATCAACACAATGAAATTGAGTTGTTTGAACATGCTTATAACAATCAGCTACCTTTATTGATCAAAGGTCCAACAGGCTGTGGTAAAACGCGCTTCATTCAACATATGGCCGCCAAACTAGGTAGACCCTTATATACCATCGCCTGTCATGATGATCTAACGGCGGCTGATCTCGTGGGGAGGCATTTGATTGGTGATGGTGAAACATATTGGCATGATGGCCCACTAGCAAAAGCGGTGCGAGAAGGTGCAATTTGTTATTTAGATGAAGTGGTTGAAGCACGAAAAGACACCACAGTAGTTTTGCATCCATTATCCGATGATCGTCGAATGTTACCTATCGAACGCACAGGAGAAGTATTGCATGCACCACCTGAATTTATGCTGGTGGTATCTTATAATCCAGGCTATCAAAATTTGCTCAAAGGCATGAAGCCTTCGACACGACAACGTTTTGTGTCGATGCGTTTTAATTATCCAAATATCGAAACTGAAACCAAAATCATTCAACAAGAGACCAATATCGACAATGTGACAGCATTAAAGTTGATTGAATTAGCCCATGCGTTAAGAGTGCTAAAAGATCATGATTTGGAAGAATCTGCCTCAACACGCTTGTTAGTATATGCAGCGACCTTGATTAAATCAGGTTTCGATGCCGTTGAAGCTTGTCGAGCGGCGATTATAGAACCATTGACGGATGATGAAAAAACAGTGGAAGCGTTAATGGAAGTCGTTAAAGCAAAAATGGATTTGAGTTAGCATGATAACTTTAGCTACCAAAAATCATGCCGCGGGGTTTTTTAGAAACTTTTTTGATAGCTTGTCTTCGATTAAACGATGTTTTTCACATGGTGTTTGGTTATCAACGTCTTGGTCAGCCACATAAATGAGGACGCTGACGTGCAAACACTGTGGTGGTAATGTTGAGGCGAAGCAGACTATTTGTCCAAATTGTGGGATTCCCTTGCCACCCAATCATGCAACACAACGTGAACGAACCTTTATTGTTTGGTTTGTCCTATTGCTGATTTTTTGCTTTTTTATGATGATCTGGCTACCACCTAATTGGTCGTCTTTTGCCAACACATAAATCATGTTAGAAGAATTAGTAGGTTCAACTTGGCATCGTTTCATTACTAAACGTGCACAAAACCATTATCCCGAAGCCATCGTTTATTTGGATGAGGTACGGCATACAATAGGTATTTTTTTTCGTGCATTAGGTGGAGAGGGTGGTTTGCGTGTAGAAAATGCGACCGATTCAGAGGTGCATGCTAAACGTTCAATATTACAAAGAATTGCCGGAACAGGTGATAAAACTCAGTATGCATGGCGTGATGAAGAAACGTTAAGATTACCTGAAAATATTGCGTTATTTCCCACTAAACAATTGAATATTGACTTATATATATGGTTGACTGCATTATCAGTTGTTGTGGTCGAACAGGGTAATTGGATAAGTCGAAATCAATATCGTACGTCAAAAACGTTATTGATTTGGCCCGGTTTGAAAGGGCGTTATCAAAATTTGCTTAAGGCGCATCTTGAACAAAGGCCCAATATTTCGATGTTATCTGCGGGTGAAGCCAAACAAGAACAAGCCATTTGCTCAGCACTGCAAGATTCAGAGCTTAACATCAGCTTATATTATGCTAAAAGGCCACCACAACCCGTACCACTTTGGTTGCATCCATCACCACCGGCAATAGAATTTAACGCCAAAAAAACTTTGTTAGATCCTGATTTGCCTGAAGCAGTCCAAGATAAACCACAACAGAAACAACAAAAGCGTAAACGAGCTAATCGTACCGATATGCCTGAAGGTAAAGATGGTTTGATGAGCTTTCGCCTAGAAAGTCTCTGGAGCTGGGGCGAATATAGTAAAGTCGATCGCACAAGCACAGAAGATGACGATGATGATGCGATGCAAACAGCCGAAGACATGGATAATATTACCGTGGCGCAAGATAGCGAAACCTCATCGAGCAAAATTAAACTCGATCTTGACTTACCTGCAAGTCAATATGATGACATCGTATTGGGACAAGGAATTCCTATTGATGAATGGGATTACAAACTACAACGATTACAGAAAGATTATTGTCGAATTATTCCGATGGTCGCCCGTGATGTAATCGCCACTGAATTACCAGAAAGGTTAAAAGCATCGGCTCGAAAAATTCGTCGTCAATTCGAGATGTTACGGCCACAGCGTCATTGGCTTAGCCGTCAAAATGACGGCTCTGAAATTGATCTCGAAAACTACATAAATTTCCTAGCTGATCGCAAGCATGGCTCTGTGAATAGTGATACACCTTTTTATCGTGACTTACGACATCAAAGCCGCGATCTATCGTGTATGTTGCTGGCTGATCTATCATTATCAACGGATGCCCATATCAATAATAGCTCACGGATAATTGATGTAATTCGTGATGGCTTGTATTTATTTTCAGAAGCATTGAGCGTAACTGGCGATCGTTTTGCTTTGTATGGTTTTTCGTCACGTAATCGTAATCATGTTCGTTTTCAGACGATTAAAAGCTTTGATGACCATTATACCAATGATATTCGTGGTCATATTAATGCTATTCGCCCCGGTTATTACACACGTATGGGGTCGGCGATCCGTTACGCGAGTCAATTGTTAGAAAAAGAAGCGTCGAGTCAAAAGTTGTTATTGATTATCACCGATGGTAAACCGAATGATCTGGATAAATACGAAGGCCGTTATGGCATCGAAGATACGCGGCAAGCGATATTGGAAGCAGAAAAAAAAGGGTTGCAACCATTTTGTGTGACGATTGATGAAAAAGCAGAAGATTATTTGCCCTATCTATTTGGCAAAAATGCTTATGTTTTGATTAAAAATATCGCTGAATTACCAGCCAAGTTACCATTGCTTTATTTGCGTTTAACACGTTGATAATAATCTAATTATTTATTTTAATGAAGTTGTAGCTTAAAGACTATTTGATAAAGGTAACGCACAATCGTTTTTTGTCAGCAACGATATGGTTCATCTTGCTTGCGGACCAAGGATGAATTAAATAGCTAAGAGATCTTATCAACTATTGACTTTCTAAAGGCTACCATTGATGAACGCGAAAAACCATGTTTTTGATAGAATCGATGAGCGACTTCATTGTCAGAATCGGTCAGCAAGGTCATACGTTGACAGCCTTGTTGTTGAGCATGTTTTAAAGCAAATTCAATCAATTTTGAACCTATGCCAACACCACGAGCCGATGATGAAACGACCAAGTCTTCAAGTATAGCCACCCGTGCACCCAGAGCAGTTGATACGGTATAAAGTATATTGATCATGGCTATTACTTCGCCATTGTTACGAGCGACGATAATAGTGCCGGTATTTGGATGGTTGATTATTAATTCTAGACCCTTTATTTGTGCTTTTATATCAGGTTTAAACTCTGTTTCTTGTTCAAAAAGTAGATTTAATAATTTACACAATGTAGGTATATCGCTAAGTGAAGCAACCTCAATTTTCATACTATTCTCAATTTTATCAATGGCCGTTTATGATTTCATTTTAGTCAAATAATTCAGTAAAATTAAAAGCGAAAGTTTTATATTTACACCGTTGGGTATGCTTAATGATTATGGTGTACCGCAAAAGCTGAACACTGCCGATGGCAAGACCATCAACAGATCTCAATTCCATTGATACTCCCAGCTAAACTGATAAATAGGACTCGTGGAAATAAATAAAAGACTATAGTATTCTAATGACCCATATAAGGTCTAATATCCATAAAGGAAAACCAAATGGCAACAAGTAACAGTAAAACTAGAGAAGAAGAATTGGCCGCTACTAAAGCAGCGGCAATGAGCGCCTACGAAAAATTATTGGAGGCCAAAGAACATTTTAAGTCGGCTGCCGAAGCAGCAGGTGTCGATGTGAAGGATGGAGCAATTGAACAATTTCTTAAAGGTCGCGCTAAAACTGAAGAGTTAGGTGAACAAGCTTCTGTTTACATTCGTCAAAAACCATTGGCAACGTTAGGTATTGCTTTTGCTACTGGTTATGTTCTTTCGCAATTATTTTCGCGTAAATGATTGATCGCTCCGATACAGCGTGTCCAGATGATAAGACGGAAAAAACCGAACCGTTAGATAAGATAGAGGTGTGGGCAAGCTGGCTCGAGCAAGCTAAGACTATCAGTGGCGACATTTTTCAGTTAGCACAGCTTGAATTGCGCCTTGCGATTTCTGATAGCAAGCGCTTAATAATACTGGCGCTATTATTTATTCCATTGTTGATGCTAACGTGGATTGGTTTTAGTATTCTGCTGGGATGGCAGGTTTATTTATTAAATATGTCAGTAACTCAGGGCTTACTTGCTTTTTGTATTATTCAAATTTTGGGTTTGGCGGTAATTGTTATAAGTTGGAATCATTATAAAAAAAGTTTAACTTTACCGCTTACTAGGCAAAATATTCGTCAATTTATAGGGAAGTAGAACCGTGACACGTAAATCACTATCTCGCGAAATTCAAATTGTAAATTTACGTCTTAATTTTCATCGTGCACAATTTCAGCTAACCAATCAGCAATCAAAAGTAGCGCTTTATCAGCTCAATCCTTATTTAATAATAGGTGTTGGTCTGTTAGCAGGTGTGATGACCAGTGGCATGGGTTGGCGTAAGATCTATCGATTGGCTGGCACGGGTTTGAGTTTTATTCCCTTTATAGTAAGCGGTTTTACACCTGATGAGAATGTGTAATGAGTCGTACTGAGATAGATCCGGACGCCTTAAATCAGTCATTAGTTACCGATGTTGTAGTTAAGCGTCCTGTGTCAACTGTTGCTGTTTATTGGCTAGTCACATTAGCGCTTCTCTATACCTTGTATTTCGCCAAGTCATTATTAATTCCAATACTTGTGGCGTTATTATTTTCGTTGTTACTCAGCCCTTTGGTGACGTTATTCAGACGCTTTTATATACCACGAACAGTGTCGGCCATTTTACTGCTCACGATGATTGGCGGACCAATAACGTTATTGGCTATTGAGCTCGCAGAACCAGCACAAAAATGGTTGGCGCAACTTCCCAAGCTTTCGTCTCAACTAACTGAGGAGCTGGATAATATCAGCGAAGCGATGAGCCCCGACAGTCCTGCTCCTGCTACTCCGCCCAGAGTAAAAACAAAAGTAGTGGAGCATAAGCAAGCAGGTTTCAATCCATTTGGCTGGTTTACTAAAAGCCATAAAAATAAAGATGAACCTGCTCTTGTGGCCGTTGAGCAGAAAGAAATCACCACGGTCAACAGTGCGCTGTCAGCTCGCGTTATGCAGGGAGGAATTGAAAAATTAATTTCAATATTGGGCGAAACGCCCGTAGTCATTGCACAGTTTATGACGTTTATTATTCTGGTGTTGTTTCTACTGAGTTTTGGCTCACGACTATATGAAAGTTATATAGAAATTTTTCCGTCAGAAGTAAGCAAACGTCGGCCGGTTGTGTTGATTGGTAAGCTCCAGAGAGAGTTGTCTCGTTATATTCTCACCGTCACAATTATCAACACCGGCTTAGGCGTAGTCACTGCAGGCGTATTTTGGCTGCTGGGTGTCGATGATGCTCTACTTTGGGGTGCGGTCGTCGGTTTGCTCAACTTTGCGCCATATGTAGGCCCGTTTCTTGCGGTTATAATACTCTGCCTTGCTGGCGTTACTCAGTATGGTATGGAGCTCTTAGCGCTGCTACCAGCTGCCGTCTATTTTGGAATAAACATGCTGGAAGCACAATTTGTAACACCGACAGTGCTAGGCCTTCATATGCGACTTAATCCATTAGTGTTAATCTTATGGTTGCTTGTTTGGGGATGGCTCTGGGGCCCAGCGGGTGTGTTGTTGGCGGTTCCATTGCTGGTGTGTATCAAACTTGCTGCAACACAGTTAAATGTGATGACGGATTGGGTGAAGCTAATCGAAACAAGCGCTTAATAATCGTTCATAATGCGTTGATTATGCTTCAGCTTTAGCCTTAGCCTTAACTCGCTAAAACAGCTTGGCTGATGATCCAATATCGACCAAACTTGCCTATTGTGACCAGTGCTAAGAATAGTGCCATATTAACTTTCAACATCCCAGCCAGAAATGTAAGCGGATCGCCAATAATTGGCACCCAAGCAAACAACAGGCTTAATTTACCGTAGCGGTTGAAATGGTGTTCTGCTTTAATAATTTGTGCTGACGTTAATTGTAACCAACGGTGCAGAATAGTATCCGCGCCCCAACGTCCTATTATATAGTTTAATAAAGACCCCATAACGTTACAGCTAGTGGCGATAATCAGTAGAATAATTGGATCCTCACCCCCAATGAGCAAACTTGACATTACCAGTTCAGAACTAATTGGCAAGATTGTAGCGGCAAGAAATGCTGACAAGCCAAGTCCCCATAATCCCCATTCAGATAATTGTTCCACTAGTTAGATAAGCTTTTCAAAGACATTTGTGCGATCACGTTTCAAAGATATTGCTGACTATTTATCAGCTTAAAGGTTGCTGTTAAAAAATTACTTATAAACTGACTATAGCATTTGCATATCATCTATTTAAGCCATCGTTAAGATATTGAGTCTATAGTCATTGGAGACGTCTCCCATTAACGGAAGATTCATTGACGTTTTTAGTTTAGTATCTATCAAGGAAATTCAAATGAATATCTCACAAACAATCCGATCCTACTTAATACAACGACAAACGCCAGTAATAAGGTTTTTTCATATTGTCGTATTGCTGTTGGTATTAGCCCAAATTATTTTAAGTAATGTGGTTGATTTCAATCGTGATGGCACCATCAGTACAAATGTATTTGAATTTTATGGGACATGGTCGCACATAGTGACAGGACTAATATTGGTTCCTCTAGCTATAATTTTTATCATTATTGAATTTAATCAACACGAATTCAACCACTTTTATCCTTATTTATCAGGCGATAACCAGCAATTAAAAGCGGATTTATCTCAGTTGAAACACCGCCGACTTCCTGAACCAGAAAGTAAAGGTATTGCTGCTATTGTACAAGGTCTTGGCATGGGTGCATTAGTGCTAGTATTACTATCAGGAACGATTTGGTTTTATGGTTGGACTTACAACGCATCTTGGGCAAAGGATATGCGAGAAATACATAGTTTTTTAACAGGCTTCGTTATCACTTATTTCTTTGCACATGGTTTGATGGGGATATTACATATATTTTATAGTGCCTATAAAGCTAAATAAATGGCTACTCATGTTGGTTTAGGGAAATCTTAAAATAAATACTAAACGAGAATAAAGTGTTGTTATTGCTCATTTTGAGATTATTTTATTTTAAAATAAACTATTGCTGAAATAATATTTTTACTCAGAGCCCTTATAACATAGCGTGAGTTATTATTTATAAAGGGACTTCAAGCCCCTTTATAAATTGATCACATGATTAAAGCAAATGTGTGCCATGTGTTAATGCTGCGCCAGCACGTAATGCCGTTGCAACAAAGATAGTTTCCGACAACTCTTGCTCTGTCGCACCGGCTTTTATAGCCGCAGCTTTATGTATTTCTAAGCAATAAGGACACTGTGTTGTCAAGGCGACAGCCAAAGCCATTAACTCTTTGTATTTCTTAGGTATAGCGCCATCAGCAAGTGCTGCATTATCAAGTGCTTGAAATTCTTTCATTACATCACCACTTAACTCGCCCAATTTACTTAGCTTGTCTAAATTAGCCATATCAAACATATTAATTTCCTCGGAATATTTATAAAAAAATAACACTGATTAATATTGCATCTATCAAGTAAGATCAAGGGCTCAATTTAAAAATGTGGAATACGATGTCATCTCAGCCTGAAACTATAACCCGCATTTTAGATAGTGCTGAAAGTCATATCTGTAAGAAAGGATATAACGCTTTTAGCTTTAGAGAAATCGCTGAAGAAATAGGAATTAAAAGTGCCAGTGTGCATTATCATTTCCCAACGAAAGCTAATTTAGCCGCGGCCGTTGTATTGCGCTACACCAAAAATTTTATTGAAAATCTTGGTCAATCTGACTTACCTGACGCGCAAGCAAAACAGCTATTAAAAAAATATATACAAGAATTTCAAAATATATTGCTAACCAGTGGTGGCATGTGTGTAGGAAGTATTCTTGGTGCTGAACTCACATCACTTCCTGATGAAGTGGCTAATGCAACCCGTCACTTTTTCACGGAGAATTTGAAATGGCTAGCCGAAGTCTTGCAGCTACAGTCTGGAGGAGTTGACATGAAAAATAATCAATTGCAGGCGGTAAAAGTTTTAGCCATGCTAGAAGGTACACTGATATTGATGCGTACACTAGGTCGCGAAGTGCAATTTGAGGAAATGGTGGAAGACTTACTTAACCTATCATGAGTTTTCAAGCTGATACAAAGATAATAATATCATCTGAACTAAGCGACGCCTTCAAAGGCTATGATTAAAAAGTCGCTTTCATTACGAAATTTTCAACCAATAATATTTGAACAAAGATCTTGAATGTTTTATTAGTTTACAGTTGGTGAGCTAGATGATTTAGTGCTGTCCAATCTGGCAATGTCACAAGAAATACAACAGTTTTTAATGATTTTTACTCGGTCTTTTAGACGAGGCTTATAATTACAGCCAATTAAAACACTTCACAGATAATCATCTGTTAAAGCTATCAACTCATTACCTTTCACAGTATTAAATAATATACCCAATGAATGTTAAGGCAAAAATGACTGCTTTAGAATCTTTTGTTGAAGCATAGTTGGATTATTCGTATTGGAGGCATCTCGATTTATGCTTCCCCCTATTAGTCAATAAGCTCTAAATATATTGCAATTTAAACGAGTTAAGTCAAAAAATAATCCAACTCTCAAAAGTCGTAACCTAGGACTATTGTTATAAAAATAGCACTTCTTATCTCTTGAGTGGACTAATAGTCGTTAAAAGTTAGGTTAGCTGAGAGCTCGATAGGCTATTAAGCCGCCAACGATAAACCGTGCATTACTATAACCCATAGATCTCAAGGTATCTGCAGATAACGCGCCACGGTTAATGGCATTGCAATAGCATAAAATAAGACTGTTAAGATCAGGAATTTCACCTTCAACTAACATCTCAAGTTTACCTCGGCTAATATTTAATGACCCTGGAATATGATCAATATCGTGTTCTTGTTTATCACGAATATCTAACGCAATCGCTCCTTTTGTAATCAAATTATCAACCTGCTCAGGCAATACTTCCTCAACCCGTGCACGTGCAATATTTGCCATATTTTGAAACTTTTCTGTATAAGCCATATTATATCTCTGAATATAAGTGAATTTGTCCTAGTGTCGTACGGCGTAGCTGCACTCCACTGCAAAGCTTGTAAAAATTTTGCCACAAAAAGGTGTCTTAGATACGGTTTTTCGGCTGACAATATATTTCAAGATAGTTTGTTGATGGGACTTAAAGCATTATTATTTATGACTCTAATCATACACAGGTCATTGTTAATTAGCCACGCAGACTAATAGACAATTAATCGTGCAATGACACGATTTTCACTTATGTAAGCCATGGTAGCACTAAAGATCATCAACAAAATTTCTTGTGGTCGGCTAGAAAGAACAGCTGAAGACAATAACGTTTCCTTTAGCGGTTAATTGTTCAACTAAACAGCGCTTTATCGTGAACTGATGCTAATGATGAGGTATATCTGAGTGTCTATACCTTCAATTGACACCTAAAAAGCAATAAGCTTAATATTGCATCTTTGTATTTATTAAGTTAAAACACTACGTTTTAATAATCGTCAGTACTACCGTCCAGTAAAATAATAGCTGTTCTCAAGATATAGTCTACTTATAAAATTTATAATCGTTTTTACCTGTTAAAATAATAGTTATTAATCGTTTGATAAGATTTACGTGATTCTCTAGAATGTGGTTTGTGATTGTGACATTCCCTCTAACACTATTGGTAATGGCGTAATTTTGAAATAAAATTGACTGTCTCTTATAGCTTTATGTGGCGTGAATATCAATCGAACCGGACGCCATCGATTATTTCAAATACGCGAATATCCTATGATAAAGGTGACTTATCTTAAAGCTCAAAAACGAAGAGCTTGGCTATTGTTCACAAAAATTAGAATA
>Ga0123337_10001613_pt1 | contig 28347 bp, 21 predicted proteins | sample frozenSSSSmetaG_FD_89792 | JGI IMG/M metagenome (GOLD analysis project Ga0123337, IMG submission 89792) | Glacier valley bacterial and archeal communities from Borup Fiord, Nunavut, Canada, to study Microbial Dark Matter (Phase II) -... | ecosystem: Environmental > Aquatic > Freshwater > Ice >...
CCGGGGTGGGGTCGTTCCAGTGCCCGCCCCCCCCACCCGTACCCCCAATGTTTGCTTCCTCCCCCCCCCCTTCTCCCTTTCCCCTTTTCCCCCCCCCCCCCCCCCCCCCAACCCCCGAAAAGCTTTTCCTTACCTTCTCCCAGCTCCACGTCTACCAAGTCTCCCCCGCTCTCACCATCATCGAGAAAAAAACTACCACCCGCCTTGCCCATCTCTTCGGCTTCACCGGTCCCCACGCCGGCGGCGTCTCCACCCAGGGGGGCTCAGGCTCGAACCTGACCGCCCTCGTCATCGCCCGAAATACCTTATATCCAGACACCAAGATCAACGGCAACAGCACACACAACTTCGTCATCTTCACGTCAGTCCACGGCCATTACTCCCTCGAGAAGGCAGCTCAGATGATCGGTCTCGGCTCCTCGGCCGTCATATCCGTACCCGTCGACGACGCCGGCTGCATGATCCCCGCCGAGCTCGAGGCCTTGATTATCCGCGCCAAAGAGCAGGGCAAGACACCCCTATTCATCAACGCCACGGCCGGCACGACCGTGCTCGGCTCCTTCGACCCCTTCGAGGCCATCAGCGCGATCGCACGGAGGCACAAGCTGTGGATGCACATCGACGGCGCGTGGGGCGGCAGCGTGATCTTCAGCGAGCGCCACAGGTACAAGCTGGAGGGCTCGCACCTGGCGAACTCGCTGGCGATGAACCCGCACAAGATGCTCGGCGCCCCAGCGACGTGCAGCATCCTGCTGGGCCAGGACCTGCGCCAGTTCCACCGCGCGAACACGCTGCCGGCGGGCTACCTGTTCCACTCGACCGACGATACGGAGGGCGATCGTGAGGTGTGGGATCTGGCCGATCTGACGCCGCAGTGTGGTCGTCGCGGCGACAGTCTGAAGCTTGCGTTGAGCTGGATCTATTATGGCTCTTCGGGCTACGAGAAGCAGATCGACAATGCGTTCGAGGTCGCCGCGTACTTTGCAAGGAAGGTAAAGGCGGACTCTGATTTTGTGTTGGTGTCGCAAGACCCGCCGCCGTGTCTGCAGGTGGCTTTCTACTATGCGCCGGGAGGAAAGGGTATCTTTCCTGTTCCAGAGGACAATACGAAGCTTACTGCGGATATTGTTGGGAAGTTGACGTTGAGGGGGTTCATGGTTGATTATGCGCCAGGGGAGAAGGGATCCTTCTTTAGGGTGGTCGTGAACATACAGACAAGAAGGGGGACGGTAGATGGGCTGCTCAAGGCGATTGCTGATTGTGCAGAGGAATAGACGGATGATGGATGAAAATGCCTTAAGCCGAAAAGTCGTATAAGCCGAAAAGTCGTATATATTTTGCATAGCATAGATTTAGACTCGCGAGATAAAAAGGGGAAATGACAACCTATATCATGATCGATCTGATTCCATAAATTCCTGTAGAGCGAAGGTTCCATCCTCTATCATAACGCATTGCGCCTCGGTTTACTCCCCATATCCTCCCTGCCTCCTGCACCGTTCCAAAATAGCAAAAGCGGATGAGCCACTAGATCCTTCTCTCTATCGATGCCATCTACTTCTTCCTCCCCTCCACCCACTCCCTCCACCTCTTAAACTCCTCATACTCGACACTCTCCTTCCTCCCCTGATACCTCACAACCTTCAGCTCCGCCACCTCTCTCCACGCCTTCCTCCCACTCCACCCCGCCTTCTGCATCAAACTCTCCATCGTCTCCTCCTTACTCCACCCCTGCTCCACCGCCACATCCGGCAAATACGTCGCGCTATACCTGCGATGCCTCTCGTAGAACGAGATCTTGATCCCATGCACCCCCAGCTCCCAATCCAGCGCGTGGCTGCACGGCTCAAAGTCCGTGAGCAGCGTGACCGAGACCTCGAGCGCCGGCAGCTCGCGCAGCGTGATCGGGTTGAAGCGCGTGTCCTGCAGCGCAGAGGTGAGCGCGTAGGCGCTGAGCCCCGACGCCAGCGGCTGCGGCTCGAAGGTGCCGATGCAGCCGCGCAGCGAGCGAGTCTGCGACGTTGGCGAGATCTTGTTCCACGTCACGAAGAGGGGGGAGGCCGTGATGGGCTGTGATTGCGCGGAGCGCTGGGATTGGCCGACGGGGGTGAAGGCGATTTCGGGCGGGGTCGTGGACGTGGAAGTGGAGGTGGAGGTTCGTGGGCGCGATGATGAGCTGGAGGGCGTCGAGGGGTTCGAGGATACAGCTGATGCGGGCTTTGAGCTGCTTAATGCAAAGGACAGTGTAGCTAAAGAGGCGCTTGGCATCGAAGCACCCGGGGCGCCAGCCTTGTTTGCATCCGGCTCGTCCGCTTCATCTTCGCTATCACCTTCGCTCCCCTTGGGGTATTCCGCCCACGACTCCTCGATCTCGAAGAGAACCATATGCGGACGGCCTTCCAGTTGCGCAGCGAGGAATTCGAAGCAGTAGAGGCATTGCTCGACGGTGGCCATGGCTGGAGGGAGTGAGGTGTAGCTGCCAACGCGGGCAAGAGGTGAGATACAAGTCTGCAGCGGAACGAGTGATATCGTGGGGCTTTCCTACCTCTAGAGCTTTAAGATGGAGGATGAAGAGTTGATGGGAGCTGGAGGACGAGACACTTCTGCGATCTGAGGTTCGAATATAGAGGAAGAGGCTGTCGAGGCGGTTGCAATGGTGGTCAACGTTGTGTTATCGGGATAATGAATTGGTAATCGCAGGGGGATGGCGGGGTGACAGCGCTAGGCAGGCCGAAGACCCTGATTTTCCTCGGATGTTCCTTAAAATAGCCTCCCGCCGATCACTTGTCTCTCACATCATCTTCATCATTCTCATTTTCACGAGCATGGAGATACATAGAAGAACTGCAAAGATTCGCACCGCACCAAGACATTAAACATTCACAACATCCCAAGTGTGTAAAGATAGGTTCCCCATCTCCATCTCTTTGTTCTTTGTCATGTTGGAACTCTCTCACTGCTTGTCGGTTAAACTCTGTTTCCATTCCCGTCTCAGCCTCGTCTCAGATGTTCTCAGCCTCGTCACCTCCTGCTCCTCCTCCACCAGAAAGGATGCAGTGAAGTTGCAGTGAAGCTGCCACGAAGCCTTTGATCTGCAACTCCCGTGGTCTAGACGTGTGTCCTGCCACAGTCTCCGTTTCATCTTGGCATCCCGCCGACCTACTTATACTCTTCCTCCTCCCTCTCCCGTCTCTTCTTTTCTCTCCACGCCAACCCTCATCCTCAATCCTTCCACCCACAGATTCCCTTCCCACCTCTTCGTCGCCGGTCGACCTTCCACTCTCTACAATCCAATCTTTTCCCCAAGACCCGTCACGACTGTAATATCTGGCCCCGTCCAACCCTACAGCACAACACATCCGCCATCATGCAGTTCTCCCTCCTCGCATTCACATCGCTCCTCGCGCTCACCCTCGCCGCACCCACACTGGGCGGTGTCCAAGGTATGTTCCTCCCCTCTGCCCCTCTCCCCCCTCCCTAGAGCCTGGCCGCTGATGCTCCCGTCCAGAAAAGCGCGCACCCCTCCCGCAAGTCGCCAGCGAGGCACCGGCCATGTCCAACGCCAACGGCGACGTCGTGCCGTTCTCGTCTGCTCAGGTCGTGCAGCCATTGAAGAACGCTGGACAGTAGATTCTTCTTCAGAGTCGGTAGTTGGAACCGAATTTCGGAGGCACGGGAGACGGAGGACAGGACTTTGTTTTGATGGTGGCATTGGAACACGGATATATGATAGTGTCTGGGAAATCACAATAAAAGATAATTTATGAGATATTCGTCGATCTATCTGGGGCTGACAGCTGCTGGACTTCCGCTTGTGACAAAGTTCCACCATTCACAACATCCCATCTATCCCATCTATCAAATCAAATCAAAGCAACCATAACTCGCGTTCTAAAAGCCCATGCATGCAATTAACTCCCCTCAACCAGATCCCTAGATATATGAAGTCATGTATCCATAAAGCGCAAAGGAAAGAAATTGTCCGTAGTAGGCAAAGACCTAAAGGGATGCACCTCTGAAGACTGGAAATGAAAATAAGGAGTCCTCCGCCATCCAGCCGATCAGCTCAGATAAACCACATTCCGAACTGGAAGTCCAAGATACGGTCCTTATAATGCTTATCGAGGAGATCCCTCGGAGCATTACTTCTCCAGTAATCCCCGATAGGGATGTTCGGCACGAGCTTCACATCCGGCTTCTCGCTGCTCTTCTTCGACGAGCCCCGCTGCTGGCCCTCTTGAGCCTGTGAACGCAGCGCCTCCTTGCGGTCCGCATGGTACTTCGCATTCGTGTTCTGCTGCACGGCCTGCGAGCCGCCGCGCGGGTACTGGACAATCTGCTCGTTCTCATGCGCCGTGCCACGCTTCGAGGCCAGATGGGCGTAGTACACGGCCGGATGCAGCGAGACGGGCGTGGTCGAGCGCATGTACTGGTAGCTGTGGGCGTAGAGAATGTCGTGCAGGAAGTCGGGGCTGTGATTGATTTCGTCCTTGATTACGTGGTAGTGGACGGGACGGGAAGTGCCTTGGATCGCCTTGTGTGCATTCAAGTAGAAATCAAATTGGTACGGATGCGTGATGTCGTGCTCCACGAGAACGCCAGGAAATGGGTTGCCTTCCGAATCCTGGCAGCGGTCGTTCTTGTCAGGCAGGAAGCGGAGGTGGTGACGCTTAGAGGCGATGATAACGGTGAACTTTGTCATTGAAAACTTCGGGCTGACCCCTTCGATGAGCATGTTGCGGAGCCAGCGCACCTCTTGTTCGAGCACCTGCATATACTGTCCCTCGGAGACGCCGTCGCGGATGTAGTAGAGGTGATGTGGGACAGTCGGTGTTCCGTTGATAGTTCCCACAGTACGCAGCCAGTGGTTGGCCATGTTCTTCACCTTGCCGTCCCAGACCGGCTTCTGGATCATCTCGACGTTGATGCCGTTGACCTCGGTCACTGCGGTGTATCGGCATGCATAATGGTCCATGGACATTGTGACTGCGGCGAAAGAAGGCTGATTTGAACTTGCAGCCGGATGACTGACATCGGCGCCAATGATCATGGCCAACAATCCCTTGTCAGGATTGACGTTCAGATAATTGGGGGCAGGGAAGATCTGAGGCCGCCGCTTGGTGATTGGATCCATAGGTCCTAGAGTTGTGATGGGACGACCTTCTACGCGTCTGATAGCTCTGCTCGTGGTACCACCAAGCTTCGCATTCACCTTCAAGAGGACGTTGGAGGCGTACTTTTTGTTGTTTTTTGAAATCTGTGCCGACTGCATGACCTGTGTATAGACGGCATACTTTGTGTCCATAATCTTCTTAATTCTGTCATAGACCCAAGAATTTCTGTCCTTAACGACGAACACTATGATCTGTGGCCATTGAGGCAGCTTTTGGACATTCCTGAAAGTTGACATCAAATTGTCGATTTCAGTCTCTAGTTGAGTTTGATTCCAGTACCAACAACTAGGATCAGAGATTATTGCCTTGTTGCCCAGATTCTTATATTCCTCCTTGAGGGTTATGAAGAACTTGTCCCAGCCGCAGTACTTCTGTGTTCCGTCTAAAAAGACGACATGCCACCACTCCAGGGGTCTCTTAGGGAGCTGATGCAAGTGAGTACCGGCCAAAATCCAGGAGCCTGAAGTCTCTGGTCTGATCACTTTCTTCGCACCCCCAGTTCCGAACTGAATGTCCGGAGGTTGTAAGAGCTTCGCATTCGTCACCGTTGGATTTGGATCGATCTTAATTCCATAGTGCTTCAGATATGGATCTGTCTCCCAAGCAAGCAACTTAACACCGGTTTGGATGGAGGCAAGACGCGCGGGAGGCCTGACGACAGCGAATTTGATCATATCAGCAGTCTGCTTCGGATCTAACTTGAACATATAGCGCTGATCTTCCAAAAGAGTGCAGACTTCCATTGGGAAAATGCCACCTTTCTTGGAAGCCACCAGTGGCAATCGCCAACATTCAATGTCAATGTTGTACTCGGTCCTGAAATAGTCAAAAATCGAAGTAGTAACCGGAGGAGCATTAGGATTTGTTTTGCTGCGTCTGTCAAACGTGACCCTCTTGGCATTTCCACCGTCGGCGCCGTATGATTGGTCCCAAGCGAAATGATCAATGCTGTAAATCTTCGCATTTTGTTCTTTGCCGCGATGTTTGACAAAGAACTTGAGTCTCTGCATCTTGCGAAGATCCTTGAACTGTGGAGACTGTTCATAGATCGGAGTGCCAGATGCCGTCTGTGAGCGCTGCCTCGGCAACAGCTGTCGCGTGAAGTCATGCCAGTTAAGATTTGGGTTGGTCGAGGCCAGCAGGTTTCGAGCTGCTTGGTGAACCTGTTGTGGGACCCAGAATACACCATTGGCAACGTCGACATTGACTCCGAGACCAGTGCTGGCCGTGTTAAACCTGGGGGCCTCGCACATACGAACCGACGCGTAAACACCCTTCTGAGCCTCGATGGAGACTGCGAATTCATTCAGTGGCCTTCTCTCACCACCGTGCGGGAACCAGGAGCGCTTGACTTGGATATGATTCTCGGAAGGGTATTGACGCAAACAGTGGTCCATGAAATTGATTGCCTGGAGAAGGCTGCTGTCGATCTCCATTGTTTTTTCCAAGTAACCCCGAATAGTAGCCATTGAAATCTCAGTCGTGCACTTGATGACGACCTTTTTAACGTCTGGTGGTAACGGCACTCCGTGGATGCTTGTTCGAGGAGTTCTTCCTCTCAAAACATCCATGTTGACGTCGATGATCCATTCCTCATTATCCTTCCGAGGACGTTTGTCGCACCTATCACATATTAACTAACGTCCTTCTCGGAAGTGTCGTCAGGAGGCAAACCAAGCGATCCTGTTCCCGTCCCAAAGCCACGCCTTGGCATGGTAGTTCAAACGCTGCTGGACAGGTGGAGAGTTCCAGATCATCTTGAGTAGAGTACGTGGCTCATCTCCATTTCCGATTTTGATCTGCACCTGAATTAGTGGCCATAACTTCAGCAAAAGGTCAGTTCGACTTACATCAAATTGGTATAAATTGTTTTGTGGCCACTGACGAACTCTGTACTGGTTCACTCTGACCGTGACAGCCTTTGCTCCGAACTTACCGCTATTGTAGCCTGGACGATCTGGCAGGAGAGGAGGGCTGATAAACTTTCCCTCGTTCTCATCGCGAATGAGGGTCCAAAGGTTTCCTGGCTCCATGATGTTGAGCCACTGATGAAAGTGAGTTGGAGGAGGAGATGAACAGGAATGAGGCGATGAGTGAGTTGAGTGTGATGTGATGGAATAACATGCAAAGACCAGCCAGATGTTTGGCAAATGCAGCTAATATGAGTATGATGGAGAGTTGCTGTGTATGTTATGGTAGTATATGTTTGAATGAACAAGGTATGGCGATGATGGCAATGATGTTGTGGTTGTTGTTGTTTGGATCAAGTTTTGACATATAAGAAGGATGGAGGAAAAGAGAGAAAGACGGAGCTTGGGGGTTTATTTATATACGCCCAAAGTCGCTAGATCTGATTCACTCGAGTTTGGGCTGGACTCTGGTAAGAATGGAAGCAGTAAGTAGGAAGAAAGGCGCCAGGTAAGAATGATAGTACCCAGTGAGAAGTTCCACCTCGATATTAGCCTCTCCGCCACACATGTCAAACATCCAACAGGCGAGTTTAGTCAAGTATGCATAAAAGATCTTGGGAAGGAGGGGTCTGTGGAATATCTGCAATCAAAGAACCACGGCATGAAATACAACAGTATAGACGGATAAAACTTCAACAACACCAATAACAGTAGTGGTTCGAATTTAAAGAGATATGAGAATTTCCAAACATACCTCTTCGTCGGAAAACACTTACCGCAGGACAGCAAGCTCCACGCTCATAGAATGGCGTGGAACCACAGTATGCTCCCAATACTTTGCTGGGTCAGTCCACGTAGCTCGGGGTTTCGAGGTTAATCTGTATAAATGCATATATGCCGACAATCAGCTTCCCCATGATGATTGAATAGCACCATTTGGCCAATATCAAGTAGTCGAGAATGGCAATCCGCCGCATTTGTTCTGCTGACCTGGTTTGCCGTGGTTCTCATATGAAAACACTAACACCACGGGCCACCCAAACAGCAAACTGTGCTTGAAACATCCAAAACAAGACAATTGAACAGGGAAGATCTCGGACATACCTGGACATACCTCATAGGCGTTCTAAAAGCTATGTGGAAGACGCCAGAAGATTGCATCAACGACGTTGGCGGAGATAGACGCGAGCTGAGGGAGGAGAAGAGGATGAAGATAAAGGACTCTCGCCGCGATAGCCTGGATCTGGCTCTCCATTTGGGACGAAGGCGCAGCCCCGTACATATGAAATAGATGCCGCAACTTGGGGCAATGAGATATTGTGATATGCATGTTGCCGGCCTTTCCAAGGCTCATCGATTCTGCGAGACGGGGGGTTGGCGCTTGCTTCCTCCACGAATGCGCACCCGAGACTTGATGGCTGGGCATCGCAGAGCAAAAACTGAGACGCTGTCATCCAACCTCGATGTTGATTCTTCATACTTCCCCATCTTCGTAGCTCATGGAGGTTCATGTGAAGAAAATGATGAATATCAATGCGTCGAACGGAGAGGTAAGCTCGTTTGGAAAGGGATGTGCCCTTAGCAGATTAGCGCCTAAGGAGCACATGACTCGCATTGAAGTTGGGCATCGAGACAGCCATCTTAACAAGTTTCATATCATCTCCATCTACTGCCTTTAAAATTTCCTGTATAGAGTTTAGAGGCTACCTTTACACTATAAATGTCATAGAGAGTTTGACCGAAACCCGAACCTGAGAAAAACCAGCACCTTCATTCAACCCTTACCCACCTGAAAAGCGACGCTCACGTGCTACCCCTATGAAGAGAAAGAGTAGGAAATCGAAGATGGACGCCCCTATGAACATAGATGGTAGCGTGAACCCAGCGAACCCGCTGCCCAATCCTCCCGAGACCTTCCCTCTAGAAGAACGACCGATTCATGAAGGCTTTATGCGGGAGGCTCTAGCTATGGCTTGTCTTCTCTCTTCGCCCCTCCCTAAACGGCACCCGGCACGCTGAATTCCAAGCCATTGCCTCGATCCTCTCCCCGTCCCGCTGCCCCCGTCCACATTTTCAAACTCCGTCCTCGCCGTCGATCCTGCGTGGCCGAAGTACACCGCTGATGTACTGCGCGAATGCGACCTGCAGGAGAGCGTGGTCTTGAAGTCGAGCTTCAGGGCCATCACCAGCATTTGCCGTGAATGGAGTGTACATAATCTCTCATTTATCAGAGACAACATCACTGAATGTCTCAGAGACAGACGCATCATCACTCCCTCATTCACACAAAACATCACTGAATATCTCCGGAAAATTCAAACAAAACAAAGATAATGTGGAGACTAATTTGATTCAATTAGATGCTGCATCACTAATGCACTCACTATCAATTACCACCACATTCAAAACTCCTCGCTGATGATCGATCCCAAGACCCAAAGTCCCTTCCTATGATACAACCGCAAAGATCCAACCACCCACCCATTCCCTCCCTCTCCCCTTATTATATGTTCCCAATTCCTCCCCTAATAATACCTCGGCACCTGCTCCCTCGACGCCTTCCAAGCACTATAATCCGGCACCGGCGTCTGCGCCAACAACCTCACCATCGCCTCCGGATTAAACAGCGTCGCCGCATACGTCTCCGCTCTCGGAATGATACTAAGCAGGAACGTGATGTCTCTCGGTATCACAACCGGCGCCGGTCCATGCGCCTGCCACTGCTGCACCCCGCCGTGCGTCTGCTGCTGCATGCGTTTCTGCTGATCCAGTCGACGGCCCGCGGCGCCCTTCAGGGGCGATTCGCCACGAGGAACCTTTCTCGGGCGGCCGGATTCAGTGTCGGATTCCTCGCCGCCTAAGGGACGTTTGGGGGAGCTGGTGATGTGGAGATAGGTTGGTCTGGGGCTGACTTCGCGGATTTCCTGGCGCGGTTGCGGACGGGGACTGAACTCCTTGTATTGAGGACGTGGACTTGGTTGGGCTGGCTCTTCGATGGATTGGATTATGGTTTTGGGTCGCATCTGTGTCGCGGGCGATATGATTGGACGCACAACTGTGGGATCAAACCCTTCTGCGGAGTATCTCGAGGAGAATCTCAAGAGCTTTGGATCGTCTGGGAAGAGATCTGCCATACGCTGCTCTAACCTGCTGATTTGGGACAGCTCGCCATAGTCTGATTCGTATTTGTGGAAGAAGACATATAGTGGCTTGGCTTTGGCAATGGCCGCAGGCTTCTGTGTGAGACGATTGACTGAAGTCTCAAAGACTGCCCTGGCATCTATGAACAGTTAGCAGTGCTCAGAGCATTACAACTTGATTTATACATACTTGTGGTGTCTCCAATAGACAATAGGTGCTTGAGATATTCCAAAATAAAAACTTCATCTTCCGGGAACAGCTTTGCGCCTCTCTCAAAGATCTTGGTCCCAGCAGGATCTTTGTATACGTTGTGCTCAATCAGAGCACTTGCCACATATACATCACTAGTGATCTTCCCCTTGATCCTTGCATCGTTCAAGATCTGTCGAGAACCTCCCACTGTAGCTCCAACCTTGCCTTTGCCCTGGACTCTGCGCATAGCCCTCATGAGAGCTATCCAGGCGAATGAAAGAGTGCGAGAAATCAGTTGTGTCTGCATGGCATATCCCTGCTTCACAGCCTTCAACTGATTCTCCCGTGCTGTTTGTTTTGCCTCTTTGTACTGTCTATCAGCATCATCCTCGTCCTCCTCCACTCTTTCCAGGACGGAGTCAATCGATGCATCCAGAGCTGCTGACTCCTGAATCTTTGCAACCTCTGCAGTCTCGCGGGTTTTCAACTTTTTAATCAGGTCATAGAGGGCATCAAGCAGTTTATTGTACGGCGCTCTGACTGCCGCACCTCTGCTCGCAAGGCCCTCCTCGCCTTCCTCCATTGGCAAGACAGTTTCTAGTCGATCAGCCTGCTTGAATGCCAGAAGACAGCTCTCTGGATTGGCTGAAATCCCTTGACTCAAGAATTCGCTGCCGTCTATCTCCCTGTCATTAAAGAACGCCCACTCTGCTGCTTCCACCCAAATTTCCGGCCAAAATCTCAGAGCCATGACCGCCTGCTTGTAGACGTAGAGAATTCTTTGTCTGTATGACTCGACGTCTTCCTCTTTCAGAACAAGAGGATCTTCCTGCTCCCAATTGATCCATTGCTTCCATAGTGAGACCTGTTCAAGATACTCCTTGTCGCCTTCAAATCCAAGAGCAGGCGGCAGACGAGGAAGATTTGTTCTCAAAAGTCCACGAGTAATATTCTCAAGCGCAGTGTTGGCACTTCTTGCTGTCATGTATGATGGGGACTTTTCTTGGAGGAACTTTCGACCCTGATCACTGTTAGCAGAAGTTTGGACAAGTTCCGAATTGAACTTACAGTAATCTTATTCAAGCTCATTTCGAATTGGTCATACTCTTTCCATAGCGCATTCACATTGGACATTGGAACGCAGACGGCACGTTGATAGGCTTTGCGCATTTGATCCATTTTCTGCTGGTCTTGCCAACTGCTGCCTCCTATTTGGCCAGGAGCGCTACGGATAAATTGCAGGTACTCCTGCCAGATCTTTCCAGAGTCTCTGTCCATGCCAATATTTGCCAGCACAAAGTCGTATGCTTGGGATATGGTAGCCCTCGCAGATCCAGTAACATCATTGGTAAGATCATTGCGGCGCCGGATATAGTTGAGGTAGACAGACCAAAGCCCGACATTGGGCACAGTCAACAATGATTTGCCAAAAATTTGCTCAGCGCCGAAGAAGTTGTCGATTCCAAGTTCCATTTCGGCATAGGCAACCCATATATCAGCCTAGATCAGATTAGCCCGAGAATGTATCAAACGGAAGGGTAGAACATACCGCCATGGGGAAGAACTTGAAGAATCGCTCATAGACGGCACGAGCATCATCGAGCTTGTTGCGTTTTCTGTGTTCGCTGATCAAGGAGAGCCATGCATCCAGATCCCCCCTTGGGTCTTCCTTAATCCGATCCTCCAGGATACCTACTCTATCATGTGGAAGTCGTGCTTTGGGCAAGCTTGCGCCTGTCATAGATGTAACCGCAGCTGCGGGAGCATATGCTGGAGATGTTTGGTTGGCAGCACTGTCAGCGAGAGAGGTATGGTCAGTAGCACCTGCAACACTAGGAGCACCCAAAGGAACAGGAGTTGGAGTTTGAGATTCTTGTGGCACAGCTTCGAGATGTAATGGAGATCTGGAAATAGAGCGCGCTACGCCACCAGCCGGAGGTTGGAGATGCGCCGTCGGCTTCGACGTTGCAATTCGGATGTCATCGTCATCATCAGAGTCATCTGCCAGAAACCCACCAATGGTCTTTGGCACCCGTGGTGACGCTCGTGAAGAAGACCTCGAGTCGGCCAGGCTCGCCGTCGCATGAGATGCAACTGGATTGTGTGATTGGGGGGTATGTTCTCCGCCATGAGAGGACGCAGCAGATGGGGATAAAGCATGAAGGACTTGATCATCTGTGTAATCTTTTTCTTCTTTGACAAGCTGGTCGCTATGTTCTACGGCATCTTCGGTGCCTTCACCCCATGATATGTTCTCTTGCCCACTCTGCATCTGATGCAAGAGCGCGATCTCCGCATCTTCCTCCGCCATACTTGCTGCGTATTATTCGACGAGCTCTTCCTCAAGGGGAATGATGACAAGGCAATCTGAATGAGTGCAAAGTCTGGGAATCGTTAGTAAATGAGCTTTCCAAACAATGAGATGAAAGCATACAGCAGATCAAGGGAGCTAGAACGGTGCGACGATGACCACATTCATCACGTAAGAACTGTTCCTTTCGCAAGAGAGCCTTTTATACAACGGTGAGAAGCAAATGAGGGTATGGATTGTCGCGAGTCCACAGCCTCAAGAAGGTTGTGATGTTGATCAGAAGATGTGTTTTGTCTTCGCAAAGGGTGTTGACGTGAGGCTGTCGCAAGGCCAAAGAACTTGAAGGGCAAAACACTCCTCTAGTCGGATGTGGTTAGCGTCGCACTCCTCTTATCAGATTGATTGGGATCACGCATGGTGGCTGCATGGCCTGCAAACGCGGTTTCTTCGCCAACAGACGCGTTTGAGCTATAATCAACCAATTTCTCCATCTCCATCCCGCATTCGACTCTTGTACGTCTAACAGCCACTCAACACACATTAAAAAGAAAGGCCATCTGTGCCGGAGCCAGCTTCTGCATTATCTCATTCCCATCACATCTACATCCAGACTATCTACAAGATGTCTGTCGTTTCGCTCTTGGGCGTCAACGTCCTGAATAATCCCGCGAAGTTCAGCGATTCATACGAATTCGAGATCACCTTCGAATGCTTGGAGTCTCTCCAGAAAGGTCAGTTCCTCGACCTCACATATAAGCAGTCAAGGCCCCAATACTAATAGATTGCAGATCTAGAATGGAAGTTGACCTATGTCGGCTCTGCGACCTCGTGCGTCCCAGTCCCACCCCACATTCGGTCTTGCCACGTTCTAACCTTCACAGCACTGAGCTCGACCAAGAACTCGACTCCCTCCTCGTTGGCCCCATTCCCGTCGGCGTCAACAAGTTCATCTTCGAAGCCGACTCACCAGACACCACGCGCATTCCCGATACCGAGATCCTCGGCGTCACCGTCATCCTGCTCACCTGCGCCTACGACGGCCGCGAGTTCGTCCGCGTCGGATACTATGTCAACAACGAGTACGATTCCGAGGAGCTGAATGCCGATCCACCTGCAAAGCCACTCTATGATCGGGTTCGCAGGAACGTCCTTGCTGAGAAGCCCCGCGTTACTCGCTTTGCGATCAAATGGTATGGACCTACGAAAATGAAACAATGGGCATTTGTGGTCGCTGACTGACTTTTTCCAGGGATTCTGAGGAGTCTGCACCACCGGAGTTTCCACCAGAGCAGCCAGAGGCCGATCTCGTGGCCGACGGCGAGGAATACGGCGCCGACGAAGCTGACGAGGAGGAGGAGGAGGAGCTTGCTGAAGGATCTGGCGCCAACGGTGCTGCTGACGGCGAGGACGAGGCCATGGCTGGTGTCGAGAGTGCTGCCGCTGTCGAGGAGGAGGAGGAGGATGGGGAGGAGAGCGAGGATCTCGAGGGCGAGAGCAGCGGAAGCGAGGCTGAGGAGGAAGATGAGGAAGAGGAGGGTGAGGGAGAAGGCGAGGGCGAGGCAGATGACGGCATGGAGGTCGATGAGCCAGAGAAGCATGCCGCCAATGGCGCTAAGGAGCATGCTGCCGATACGGTCATGGCCCACTGAACCGAGAGATACGATACCCCATTATACTGTAGGAAGACATGACGATACAGGCTTCGCCGCGCAGAGATACATCTGGATGCGTTCTAGAGCAAGGCTTTTGTGCCGGTAGTATATGAGCATGGAGTCTGATAGTTATTGAGCGCGATAGATCTTGTTATATGAGTACCCGTCCTCCGTCGTTCATCTGTGATCATTACTTGTAAACCTGTCTTAGTGCTTATCCAGAAAGCATCAAAAAGTGGCCGTGTGACAGCTTCGTTCCGGGCACGCTATCACTGCGTCAGCACCTCTCCTTCTTTCTAACATCTTTCTGATCCTCACTTATACGCCCGTCTATGTCTCCCTTTTTCCTAATCAGGCAACCGAGATATATACTGCCGGGCTGCAGGTAGGTACGTGGACTAAGCATGGTCCAGCTGTGAAGGGAGGGTGGCGGACTTGAATCGATAGCCTTCTGGTTATACCCGACTCTGAGGGTGAGTCTCCTCGTTTCTTCTTCTCTGCGTTGAGGAGATGTATGAGGAGCTATGAGGAGGGTTATGGGTACGGGAGGAGAAATTGCATGATGAAAAATATAAATAATATAAATAATTTATAAATTATATCACTTGGACGTAATATGGTACTGAACCAATATCTATATATATCCTGGGGTAATTCCTGCAAATTATAATTGTTTATCGTATGGAATTAGAGCGAAGATTACTAGGAAAATTATAAATTATAAATCTCTCCACCGAGATATATTCCAAGTCCTTTCAACCCGTACCACGGTAACCATCTTATACCTACTTAGGCATGTATATGTTGACGATTGTTGTCATCGACATCATTGATGTGCGGGCCACCCGTTGCTGACGCAAGGCTGAAAGAGAGGGGGTGGCGCATTACAGCATTGGCCAGCCTTGCGCCCAATGCGGCGGGGCAAGGACTACATCACATCGCATTCAATCATCCTCTTGGCTCTTTATGTTTTCGCATCGTTGATTCATGAAACAGAAACGGCCTGCTTACTGAGAACAAAGATACAGACTCAGTCTGCGATCTATTCAAAAGCAACATACGGATGATATAATCGGGCAATCATGGCTGGCTTTCTCCGCGCGAAGCAGGCTGGAATGCAGACGGACCTTTCGGCCTCCATCCTGCCCGGCTCATTCGCGATCGACGACGAAGCTCGCTACGGCATCAACTCCCAAATAAGGTACATCGAATCGAGATCATGACAAACTGCAGGGTCGCTGACTTGGGGAAAACATAGCTCCTTCGCATACGACCCCGTGCAGTCGCTCCTCGCCGTGGGAACGAACGAGACACAGTTCGGCAGCGGACAGATCTACGTCTTCGGCCGCGACAGAGTCCAAGTCACCTTCACGCTGCAACGACAGGCGTCAGTCAAAGAGCTCCAGTTCTGCGCGGACAAGCTGCTGAGTCTTGACTCGAAGAATGAGCTCACGATATGGGACCTTATTGGGGCGAAGAAGTCATCTGCTTACTCCCCGCCCGGCGCAGTCACATCGCTGGTTACAGATCCTATGCTTGATTGGGTGTTTATGGGACTCCAGCAAGGCGATGTGATTGTATATGATCTCGACCGTGAGAGACAGGGACCACTGCGTCTGCCGAACTTCTGGCGGGACAGGAGTCCGAAATCGCGGATTTTATCGGTTGTTTCGATGCAGATCCATCCGAAGGATATTGGCCAGTTGCTTATTGGATATACGGAGGGTGTCGTGCTGTATTCCTTCAAGCAGGCTAAGCCGCTAAAGTACTTCCAATATGAAGTGTCTCCAGGTGCACCTGGCGGAAACTCTGATCCGAAGGGTGGTAATGAAGTCCGAAGACCCCGGCTTACGCAATGTTTATGGCATCCTACAGGAACATTCATTGCTACAACCTATGAAGACGGAAGTCTTGTTTTCTGGGATCCAAGGGATGGTAGAATCTTGATGGCTCGGACTCTTGAAGATATGCATGTGGACCAACCTGGTGCCAGATCATCAACTCGACCAGGAAGTTCCAAAGGAGTGCTCTCCCACAAGGAGCCGTATGCCAAGATAGCTTGGTGTGCGAAGCAGAATCCTGATGATACCGGCTTGCTGATTGCGGGCGGCATGCCGATGTCTTCGCCGGAGAAGGGATTGACCTTCCTTGAGCTTGGTCCAGCACCAGTGTATGCTACCTCGTCATGGCAGGTGTTGTCCGACTATTTCAAAGGGAAGCGCCAGAATATCCTTCACACGCCTCCTGGTGCGGAGGTTGTTGATTTCTGTCTCATTCCTCGCTCGTCTCCCCACTTTGCTGGTGCACAGGATCCAATTGCTGTCATTGCCTTGCTTTCTTCTGGAGAGCTCATCACGCTCTCGTTTCCTAGTGGCCATCCCATATCGCCTACCAATCAGCTCCATCCCTCGTTGACATTTGTACACCCCTTCGTTGTGTCATGTGCGGTCACGGAAGTCAACAGGACGAGATGGTTGGGCATGGCTGAGAAGAGACAGCAAGGCCCTCTTCTACTGCGCGGCGGAGCTCCAGCAAGCAAATCCGTACGCAGATACGAAGACAGGTGCATTATTCAGACAGCACATGGCGATGGCACGGTTCGCATATGGGATGCAGGAGCCTCGGACAAGCTCGAGAATAGTGCATTGCTACAGATTGATGTTGCCAGAGCCCTTGGGAGATATGAGAATATTGATATTACTGTAATCAATATGGGTGGGCAAACGGGAGAAGTTGCCGTTGGAACAAGATCTGGCGAGGTTATCGTCTATAGATGGGGCGGAAACAAACTTCAAGGCATGGAACCTCCGGCGCCTGCTCCAATCCCACATGGAGCTATTGAGAATATCAGCGATAGATGCGAGCCAGGTCTGAGAGAAGGTCTGCAGCCATATGTTCTCTATAACATGGCACGCGGACCCATTACGGCCTTGAAAATGTCCGATATTGGTTTCGTAGCCGCCGGATCGGAAGGTGGCGACTTTACTATCATCGATCTCCGTGGTCCAAAAATCATCTTTGGCGGTTCCGTAAACGACTTTGTCAAGCAAGATAAGCGAGGACTCTTCGGAAAAAGCCATCGCCATAGCGGACCGAAGAGTGACTGGGCTGTCTCCATTGCCTTCGGCGTTTTGACTCTCGATGGCGACGAGTATTCCAGCATCTGCTGTTTCGTCGGTACGAATCTGGGCCGTCTCGCAACCTTCAAGATTCTGCCACAACCGAACGGGGGATATGCTGCACAGTTTGTAGGAGCCACCCAACTAAACGACCGCATCGTCGCCATTTGCCCGATCGTTGCAGCATCTGGCCACCCGGCTGTAGCTGATGGGCCAACAGTTGCATCACTCAGAGAGGGGCGGACGGTCCACGCAACACTTGTTGTCGGTATGCTATTCCCATCTCAATCCACGCATACCTAGATCCCTAACACATTCCCAGTAACCGAAGCCGAAGTCCGCATCTTGAAGCCCGGCACCGGCAAAGGCGCCCAGAAGACCTGGGACGACTCCACCGTGATGTGCCACGCCGCCTGCATCGCGCACTCCGACTCGCACGACTACGCGCTCGTCGGCGTGTTCGGCGACGGCACCACGCGCGCCTTCTCGATCCCCGCGCTCAAAGAAATCGGCGTCCAGCCCCTCGCCATGTTCGACAAAACCCGCCTCTCGACGGCCATCGTCACGCCCTCGGGCGACGTCTTCGGCTGGGCCGGGCCGTCCGAGCTCGCCATGCTGAACGTGTGGGGCACCGGCAAGCCGCTGGGCAGGTCGCAGGACCAGCTTTTCAATCCCGAGGCGCAGGTCCCGCCGCGGCCTACGATCTCGAATCTGCAGTGGATCGCGGGCACGCAGTATGTGAGCCCGACGGACTTGGATGTGTTGATTGGGGGCCCGGATAGGCCGCCGAGCAAGCGGATGATGGAGGCGGCGGCGGAGGAGGAGAGGGCGGCGAGGAGGGAGAGGGAGAGGCCGAGGCCGGGGCCGAGTGGTCGGGAGCCGGAGGGGTGGGGGGACTATATGACGAGGCAGCTGAATGAGAGGACGGAGAAGTTGGGGATTATGGGCGATGCGATGGAGAGGACGCAGGAGAGTAGTGCGGGGTGGGCGGACGATGCGAGTAAGTTTGTGAATAGGCAGAAGAGGAATTTGTTGTTGAAGAGTGTGGCGGGGAAGTTCTTGTAGAGGGGGAGATGGGATCGGTGGAGATTGGGAGGTTGGGAGGGTGGGATGTCGGAGCTGGAGCCGGAGCCGGACTCGGGCACAGGGTTGGTGGACGAGTAGATGGGTTGGATGACCTGGGTTTAGGATTCGAGGATATGAGGACGGAGATCATGGGTCTCTAGGAGGAAGCAGTGGGGCAGAGTGAACGGAACGGAGTGTTAATAGTTACAGTGAAATTATATACACGTTCATCTTGCTCGAGATAGGAGTGGCCTAAGATAGGGGGGAATAGAAAGGAGGGAGAACCTAGAGAGAAGATATGTCCGTAATGAAGATTCATCACACGGTGCGCTTTGGCAGCAGCACTGCACTTAACCTAATGTAATAGTCACAGTGAAAGAGAGTCCCGTGTTGACAGTGACGGTAGCAGTGGAACGATCTTCGTCGATCTGGCACGAAACACAGGCATGGCGTTTCGGCGTCTATCTTAGACGAAGGATTGAGAAGAGAAGACACTGTGATAAAGACTACGACGCGCATTGCAGCAGCAACATTTGCGGACCTAGATATGCCGCTATAAAGCACGCCTTGCCCATGTCTCCCCCTCACGTGTCCAGCTCCATCTCTATGCAGGTAGAACGCAACGCTGATCTCGATCTCGTGTGCCCCAAGAAGAACCACGACGGCAGCTTCACTTCTTAGCCACCTTCTTCTTGGCGCCGCCCAGGGCAGCCTCGCGTCTCTTCGCCTCGCGCGCGTCGATCTCGGCCTTCTTGGCCTTCTCCGCCTCCTCGCGCTCTTCCTTCTCAGCCTGCAATCGTCAGCATGTGCCCTTCCCTTCTCCCAAACCCCCCAGATAGGAAAAGGAATAATAGACATACCTGTTTCCGCGCCGCCTCAGCCTCGCGCTTCTCCCGGATCAACTTCAGCCTCGCCAGATCCGCCTTCGCCTCGTCCGTCTTGCCCGCCTCATGCAGCTTCTGATACCTCTCCTTCGCCTGCTGCGCCTGCAACGCCTCCCTCTCCCTCCTGCTCAACTCGCCCACGGGCTTCTTCGCCTTCGCGGCCAACCCCATCGCCTTCATGCCCTCCGCCGCCTCCTCAACACTCACGGGCGCCGCCGCCGCCTGGCTGCGCGCCGCCTTGCTATGGTTTGGGTTCGCGGGCATGTCGTCCTCCTCGCTCTCCTCCTCCTCCTCCTCCTCCTCGGACGACGACGGCATGTCGCCCGGCTGCGGCGCACCCTTCTTCTTCGCGATCGCGGCCTCCTTCTTCGCCTTGGCTGCCGCGCGGCGCTCCTCGCGCGTCAGTTCGGGCTTGGGGCCGGTGTCCTCGTCGGATTCCTCCTCGGATGATTCTTCTTCCTCAGAGGCTTCGGCGGGCTCGGCGCCTTCGCCCCACATGCCGAGTTCGTTGCCGTCGGCGTCCAGCGGGCGCAGGTTCTTGGAGAAGTGCTTGCCGCCTGTGGAGGGGTTAGTTGGGGCCGAGATGAGGTGGAGGTGGAGGTGCAGGTGCAGGTGCGGATGGGAGGGAGATTTGAGGGGACTGACCTCCACGAGTGAACTTCTTGAACTTTCCGCCGCGTCCTCTGCCGGCTCCGCCTGGTGGTCCTCCTGGTGCCATAATGATATATGAGGCGGGTTGAGTGGTGACAGTTAGGCTCTGTGCTGAAGATGTGTTGAGAGGATATAAATCTCGTGGGAAATAGATGCGTTAGAGATACGTGTCCGTGTGCCTGTCGCAGGTGTTGTTTATATGTTTATATGTTTACGCTCTCGTGGCTCGTCTCTCGTGTGCGTGTGCGTGTGTGTGTATGAATGAGTGTTGGTGGCCAGGAATGAGGGGTATTCTTCTGATCACATTCACCGCCCCTTGCCCCTCCAAAAGCCTGATCAGACTCGCTTAGCGAGCACGTGACTTCCATGCAGTTTTTCCGAGTATTTATTCGCGCGGCCTCTCGCGCTCTCCTTCTCCTCCTCACATAAAACTACAATCCTTCATATTCACTCTGGTCCTCTCTCTCAGTGGAGGCCTGGGGGGGAAATGAACGGAGAGAATACGTTCCATTCTACGTCGGTCATCTATCCTTGAGTTTTGGCGTGAGAGCGCGTGGGCTGGAGATTGATGGTCGGCGGTACATTTTCTTGTGCCTTTGCTGTCGAGGGATATGGGGATGAAGACGATTGTGATGGCGATGCGATGGCGATGGCTATGTCAATGGAGATGAGGGAACAGAGGCATTGTCCTCGACGGGACTGCGAGAGGGATGATATGCACTCAGTGGCTGTGATGCCGTCGCGGTCGCTGTCCATTCACCTCTGTCGTCCACCTCGGCCCCTCTGAACAAAGGAAGACCCTCGTATTCCCATTCACTCTGCTTCTCCCTCTGTCTTTGTCCATGGCATCTACAAATACAATTCTTCTTCAAGCAATTGCTCTGCTCTCCTTCGCTTTTTGCCCAACACTGTGACACCATTTATCACTTCCTTGCACTACTCCACACTTGCATCATCATCATCATCATCATCATCATACACACAACCATGGCGCAGAACCCCTCATCCCCGACCGACGCAGTCGCAACCCCCCTCCACGTCTCCCTTGCCCACATCCTCTCCTCTTCCTCATCACTCTCCGACATCATGTCCCCCCTTCTCCCCGTAACCATCTCTTCCTCCACCTGCACCCACTGCACACGCCCGCTGCTCCTCCCACCTCCCCTCTCGCTCCTCCAAGACGCCTACCCCACGCTCCCCGCATTCCCCATCGACCGCACCCTCCCGCGCTGCCGCTACTGCGACCTCCGCCGAACCCACAGGCTTCTCCTCTCCGCCGAGCTTCCGCCGCCCACCTACACGAATCCGGTAGCAAAGGTCGAGGCGGACATCAAGAAGATGGAGGAGTTGATCAAGGAGGGCGTTATGGTCGAGGAGCTGAGGATCGCGCTGCCGGTTGCGAGGAGGAGATGGGGGGAGAGAGTTAGGGAGAGGGAGGAGGGGAAGAGGAGGGCATGGGAGGCATTCTGGGGGGTTTGGGGGCCGGGGGCGGGGCAGAGGGAGGGGAGCGAGGGGATATATATGAGGGGAGGAGGGGCGGGGAGGAGCTGATATGGATGATGGAAGGGGGGGAGGGAGGAGGTGATATGGATCAGCGACGGCGTTGTGGGAGGATATTGTGTTCGATTACGGCGTTGGAGGATATTGCGTTCAAGCAGGAGATATCTTACGGGAAAGCGTAGATTTGGGGCAGAAGCAGCATTGTTTCCCACATACTCCCCCTCTACACAAGCGCAGTGTTGTTGTGGTGACGGTTGGAATATATTATTAGGTTACATGCCGCTGCTAAATTCGCACTGCGTAGTCTTTATTCTAACTTCTGGGTATCTCTAATATGTGTCCATACTCCGCAACACGCCATGTCCCATGCCTTCTCAATCCATGCTCTCTATCTACCTCAAATCCAGCCCCGGCATCCCCTCCATCCCCCCAACACTGTCCCAAAACTTCTCAAAATCCACTCCCTCCCGCTCAAACATCTCCTTCGCCCGCCCCATCGTCTTCTCCCGCCTCTCCTGCGTAAAACCCCCCTCCTTCGCGCTCTCGAACTGCACAAGCTCGATCCACTTAAAGAACAACCCCTCCTTCCCCATACTCGTCAACACATCCTTGAAGTGCACAATCGTCCGCCGTCCCTCCTCCTCCCTCCCCCCACCCGACGCCCCCTCATCCCACATCACCCACCCGAACGCCCTGCTATGCACCAGCGCCTTCGTCCTGAAATCCGCGAGCGACGCGTCCCCCGCATCCACCATCTGCTGCGCAAACACCATGGCGCGCCAGTCCAGGTCCCAGGCCGAGTTCAGCAGGATGTACCCCGTCTTCTCGCGCATCGCCGCGTCACTGGTGGCCTTGCGCACCTCCTCGTCGAACCTCCTCCTTGCGGCGCCGTCGGGCTCCACGACGTCGATGCCGGGGACGAGCACCTCGGCGTCCCAAGACCGAGAGCGCCGGATCACGACCTCGATGTCCCGGAGCCCGACGGCCGAGCGCCACAGCACGGGGGATCCGGATTTGGTCCCCAGGAAGAACTCGCGTGGCCACGGGAGGAGGAGGGCGTAGAGCAGGTAGTCGAGGGAGAAGCTCAGGAAGCGGCGGAGGATGAGGGACATGGTGAGGGAGGAGGAGATCGAGGAGAAGGAGGAGGCGAGGGAGATGTAGTGCGGCAGGATGGTGTAGATGCGCCAGACGAGGAGGGCGATGATGGCGAGGTTCGTGAGGACGGGGACGAGGAAGATTTTGCGCTTGAAGGCCCGGGGGGAGGCGTCGAGAGAGGGAATGTAGATGTGTTTTTGGGAGAGTTGGGAGAGAAGGGGGAGGAGGGAGGGTGAGGGCAAAGAGAAGGGTGAGGGAGGGATGGAGGAGCGCGGTTTGCTGGTCGTGCTGGTGGTGGACTTGAAGAGGGATTTTGAGGTGCGGTTGTGGTTGCTGGCACTGGCGCCTTTGGATTTGGGCGCCATGGTGAGGTATCGAGGGATTGAGGGATTGGGATTGACGGATTGGTAGTTGGGAGTGAATATGTTGGTGTTTGGAGAAAGCTCCCACAAATAATCGTCATTGGCGGAAATCGGAAGTATTCCGCCCCGGACTCGTACCTTGAACGCCATAATAATTTTTGGGAGCCATCAACGTCACCGTTAAACGTCCCATCGCAACCATGAGGAGAAGAAGTATATGGAGAGTACGTTCAATATAGTCTATCGATCGAAATTGATGTCGGGAAAGGCTAACATGCGATAGGAGTCCTCCGGGGCCTCCGTCTGCACATTCTGCGCCTACAGACTCGGAGCCGCCAGAGCCCCCTCGCAGGTCTCGCGACGACTCTTACATCCAACGACTACGAGGTTATACTCCGCGACAGCGCAAACGCGTCAATCGCAGCAGGGCAATGGCTCAGATCAACCACAGCCTGCGAAAGCCGGGCCGGGAAGCGGCGCTGGCTTCGGACGGCCTGCGTTCGGGCGACCGGCCTTTGGCAGCGCCGCGGGCGGCGCGAGCAGTGGAGGAGGCTTCGGACGGCCTGCGTTTAGCTCGGGCATCATCGAGCTGACGGAGGATGAGCAGAAGTTACGCGATGCGCTGAAGGCACAGGGCGAGGAGGAGGCGCGCAACCAGGCGCAGACGCAGGCGCAGGAGCAGAGGCGGCAGTTCTCGATACATCGCGGAGCGGGGCCGCAGAGCTCGCGGGCAGGACGTCCGGAGCCGGAGAAGTATGCGCAGCATGTGGCGTATCAGGACAGGATGGCGGCGCGGGAGAAGATCAGTGAGATGGATGCGAGGAGGACGGCTGCGGCGGGACAGAGGTTTACTATACAGAGGAGTGCCCCGATGAATGCGGAGTGGCAGGCGAAGTCGGAGGATAAGGCGGGGTCTTGGGGGCAGTTGAAGAGGCGTGCACGACAGGATGAGGAGGCGCACGATACTTCTGAGAGGGCACAGGCGCGCGAGTTTCAGAGGGGGAGAGAGTATACGTCGCCTAATGCGAGATCTACGCTACAGAGACAGCAGCATGAGGAGGGTTTGACAATCCGCAGCGAGGGGGGTGGCGCCAAACCAGCCGCCACTTGGGATCGTTATCAACCTCCTGCTTCTCAAGCCGAGACACCACGTGCAGCATCCATTTGGCGTGCGGAACGGGCGGTCATGCAAGCGCCTGAAGTCAGTCCCGCGGTACAGAGACTCCGAGAGGAGGAAGCGGAGCGAGCAAGGGAGCTCGAGGAACGGCGGAGACAGCGTGAAGAGCGTGAAAGCCAAAGTCTTCCGGAGAAGGTCGCGGTAGCTTCATCTCGCAATGATACCCCGGGCTTTAAGGGCCGTGGCAAGGATAAGAAGAAGGCGAGTCGACGGGATGATTTTATCGTTGACGAGGAGGATAATGAGTATGCGCTTGCTGCCCAGAAGGCGCAGTTAAAGAGAGACAGGAAGGCGGCGAAGGCGGCGAAGAAGGCCGCCGCGCCGACGCCCGTCCTGCTGCCCGAGTACATCAGCGTGACGAATCTGGCTTCGGCGCTCCGAGTCCGCCTGGATGATTTCGTGGAGAAGATGGAGGAATTGGGCTTCGAGGAGACGTCGCCAGACTTCATCCTCAACGGCGAGACGGCCGGACTCATCGCGCAGGAATACAACTTCGAGCCGCTGATCGACCGCAGCGAGTCGGAAGACCTCAAGGCCAGACCGCCAGCAGAGGACACCTCGATCTTCCCGCCGCGCCCGCCCGTCGTCACGATCATGGGCCACGTCGACCACGGCAAGACCACCATCCTCGACTTCCTACGCAAGTCCTCCGTCGCAGCGGGCGAAGCGGGCGGCATCACGCAACACATCGGCGCGTTTTCGGTGCCCATGCCGTCGGGCAAGGTCATCACCTTCCTCGACACGCCCGGGCACGCCGCCTTCCTCAACATGCGGCAGCGCGGCGCCAACGTGACGGACATCGTGGTGCTGGTCGTCGCGGCGGACGACAGCGTCAAGCCGCAGACCATCGAGGCGATCAACCACGCGAAGGGGGCGCGCGTGCCGATCATCGTCGCGATCAACAAGGTCGACAAGGAGGAGGCGAACATCGACCGCGTGAAGCAGGACCTGGCGCGCCACAACGTCGAGATCGAGGACTACGGCGGCGACACGCAGGTCGTGTGCGTGTCGGGCAAGACGGGCCAGGGCATGGCGGAGCTCGAGGAGGCCGTGCTCACGCTCTCCGACGTGCTGGACATGCGGGCGGACACCGAGGGCGCGGCCGAGGGGTGGGTGCTCGAGGCGTCGATCAAGTCGATGGGCAAGGTGGCGACGGTGCTGGTGCGCCGCGGCACGATGCGGCCCGGCGACTTCATCGTGGCGGGCCAGACGTGGGCGCGCATCCGGTGCATGCGCAACGAGGCGGGGGCGGAGATCGCGGAGGCGGGGCCGGGGACGCCGGTCGAGATCGACGGGTGGAAGGAGCAGCCGGACGCGGGCGACGAGGTGCTGCAGGCGCCGACGGAGCAGAAGGCCAAGAGCGTCGTGGACTACCGCGTCGAGGCCGCGGAGCGCGACCGGCTGGCGGAGGACATGGAGGCGATCAACGAGGAGCGCAAAGCGGTGCACGAGAAGCGGCTGAGGGAGAAGCAGGAGGCGGCGATCGCGAAGGCGAAGGCGAAGGCGCGGGATCCGGAGGAGAGCGAGGAGGCGGGCGAGGACGCGGAGGCGGAGGCGGAGGCGGAGGAGGACCAGCCGCACGGGCCGAAGAAGGTGTACTTCATCGTCAAGGGCGACGTGTCCGGGTCGGTGGAGGCGGTGCTCGACTCGATCGCGGCGATCGGCAACGCGGAGATCGCGCCGCACGTGCTGCGGTCGGGGGTCGGGGCGGTCAGCGAGTTCGACGTCGAGCACGCGGCGGTGGCGCGCGGGTTCGTGATCAGCTTCAACAGCGCGGTCGACGCGGCGATCAAGCGCAAGGCGGAGGCGGCCGGCGTGGGGCTGCTCGAGAGCAACATCATCTACCGGCTCGTGGACGACGTGAAGGCCAAGCTGAGCGAGTTCCTGCCGCCGCTGGTCAGCCAGAAGGTGCTGGGCGAGGCGGAGGTGGCGCAGGTGTTCGACATCACGGTCAAGGGGCGCAGGCAGAAGCCGGTCGCGGGGTGCAAGGTGCGCAACGGCGTCGTGGGGCGCAACGCCAAGGTGCGGGTGCTGCGGAATGGGAAGAAGGTGTTCGATGGTGAGTTGCCTATTGCCCCCTTTCCTGCTTCTCTCTCTGCTCTCTGTCTGCACGCGCTGCGTGGGGTTTTGCCGGACGGTGCGCTGACACGGCTGCGACGCAGGCACGCTGGAGTCGCTGAAGAACGTCAAGAAGGACGTGATGGAGGTGAAGAAGGGCGGCGAGTGCGGCATGGGCTTCGACGGCTGGGACGGCTTCGAGGTCGGCGACCAGATCCAGGCCTACGAGACGAAGGAGGAGAAGCGGTTTCTGTAGGCCCGGGGGGGTTGTATGATGGGATGTACGATGAGATGTACGATGGGATGTACGATTAGGGCAGGAAAAGCGTAAGTCGAATCAAATCAAATGAAATCAGGCCAGGTCGGACGGAACAGGATGACTCAGATTTATCTCACAATCCCGTCAAAGGCTTTGTGGGTTGCGTGTATTAAATCGGTTTTGCCATTTCTGTCCGTCTAGATTGATCGATATATAGATAGATAGATATATGGATAGATAATAGGTGTATGTATGTGGTATAGGAGATGCTAATGTTGCATGTATAGATATGTAATCCAATGGCCCTTAAATTCATCATCCAAACGCGCTCGCGCTATCCCTGATATGCCAGCCCCCAACGAACGCCTTCAGCCCCTCCTCTTTCTATCCAACCCCTCCTTTTTCTATCCAAGCCCCGCCCTCTAATTCACCCTCGACACCGTCTGCGTCAGCCCCACCTCCAGCGCCGTCTTCTCCACATCCCCCCGCGCCTCCCCCCTCCTCGCCGCCCTCTTATCGATCCTCTCCTGATCCTCCCTCATCTTCCTAATCACGGGGCTGCGGTCTCGGATCTTGCTCCCCCACTTGTAGAACACGAATGGGATCGGGATGAGCAGGCACTCCAGCAGCCCCAGCATCGTGCCCGCCCAGTTGATGCCCAGCTTCTGGAACATCGCCGTCCCCGCCAGCGGCAGCGTGCCGCCGATCAGCGATCGGACCACCGAGTTCCCGGCCATCGCCGACGCGCTGTAGATCCCATACGACCCCGCGATGTAGTTACCCGCGTAGATGAACACCAGTCCGTTCCCCATCCCGAACGGCACGCCCGCCAGGATGCTCCATATCCAGTGGATGCTGATCGGGTAGCTCGACCAAGCAAACCACAGCTGCCCGATCGGCACCAGCAGCGCCGCAACGCACACCATGCTGACGCTCGCCTCCGGCGCGACCTTCCCCGTCCCCGGGTCCTTCGGATGCCGATTAATAATCCGCCGCTGCAGCGGCTCGGTGCAGATCGTGATCATCGTGCCGACCCCGATGCCGCTGAACGCCAGCCCCGTGAACCCCGGGGCCCAGCCGCGGTGCTCGCTGAAGATGATGGGGTAGGCGACGAAGCAGAGATACAGGATGCCATACACGACGGCGATGTACAGGTCCCAGAACCACAGGATCGGCTCGGTGGCCGTCAGCACGAACGGCCGCGACAGGTTGATGCGCAGGCTCCGGGTGACGCTCATCTTGACGTCGTAGCGGCACCACCAGCGGTCGTCGCCCGTCTCCCTGCGCCGCTCGGCCGCCATCTTTTGCAGGATGGCCGGCGCGTACGTCTCAGCGATCGCCGAGGTGTAGATCCAGGCTACGCCACCGAGGATCATCACGATCCAGTTCGTCCAGCGCCAGCCGAGGTATTGCGCTGCGAAGCCGCCGATTAGCGGGCCGGTGATGGGCCCGTTCATGGGGCCGATCGACCAGATGCTGAAGGCCAAGGCGCGCGTTTCTTCGCGCGAGATGTCCATCACGGTGCCCGGGGCGTTGGCGATCATGGCGGAGCCGGCGAGGGCGCTGTGGAGTGTTAGTTGGGATTGACGGTCTGTGCTTTTCCGTTTCTTTTCTTGGGGGGAGGGAATTCACGGGATAGGAGGACGAGGGGGAGGGGGGGGGGGGCAAGGAGACGAACCCAAAGAAGCGTACGGGGATAATCTCCCACATCGCGGCCCCCATCGCACACGGCGGCACCAACAAGTTAAAAATGCCCATAGTGCACAGGTAAATGGGCCTTCTGCCCCAAATCTCGCC
>Ga0123337_10001614_pt1 | contig 28271 bp, 38 predicted proteins | sample frozenSSSSmetaG_FD_89792 | JGI IMG/M metagenome (GOLD analysis project Ga0123337, IMG submission 89792) | Glacier valley bacterial and archeal communities from Borup Fiord, Nunavut, Canada, to study Microbial Dark Matter (Phase II) -... | ecosystem: Environmental > Aquatic > Freshwater > Ice >...
GGATGGTAAAAATATTGATTCACCCACACCACAGACTTGTGTGTTGGGGGGGGCGTACCATCTTTGAAAGCTTCTTCCCCCCCCCCCCCCAAAACAAAACCACCACACAACAAAAAAGCACATTCACATACGCATCTACACAACACATACACATACATATCCTATATCTTGTTACTCTCATGCACTGGGCAGCACTAGATACACGGCACCGTCTTGGTCACTTATCACTTTGCGGCGGGAGAAAGACAGGATCTTGCTCTTGCTGCGAACAATCCTTGGCCCATGTTCGGCGAGCATGTTCTCTCTGAGGTGCTTCGACATGCGAGGGATAGAGAGGCTGCAGAACATGGCGAGGCAATGAGAAAGAAGGCTGTGAGTGATACTTTTGAAAACTCGTCGGATTTCTCTCCTGTATATGATGCTGATTGGAGATGCGTAGGAAGTCGCGGCGTGCTGTCATAAAAAGCGCCCTGGGCTCGAATTCGATCAGAGGTGATAGGGGCATTGGGCACATCTCGTCGATGAGAAAGGAACAAAATATCGCTGTCCACTCGGCTGTGCCTGTGGAAGAGACGAGTCTTCTGAGCGCTGATGCTTCGTTGAGGAAGGGACATAATATCGTACTTCCCCCGCGTCTTACCGGGGAAACCGTGCAGCAATACAGAGACCGATTGAGAACGCTCAGGGAAGACTTTCTCCATCATCCGATCCCAGCTTGGAAGACGGGTCACCTAAGCTGGTACTTCGAACATCTCGGGACTGCACGACCACTACCTCCTCCTCTTGAGCAAATCCCTCCAGCTCTGTGGGATATATGCAACGGGTGCATTCTATGGCTCCCTTCGGAGTCGGAGATATATGATGACTCCCCTTCTGCCCAACTCAGCCACATACACCCAGCCGCTTTTAACCATCCCATTGTAGTTCTGCGTATAGATCTATATAGTCCCTCAGACGCCACTATCACGTTTGCAACAGTCTGTTCTTTTAACAATCGGAGAGTAACCCCGGCTGCTGCGCCTCATCTCGCGTCTCGTTGTCTTCCTGTCTGGCCAACGTCTCAGATTCCTGGAGATACAGCTCAACTATTTCTTGAACTTCATCATCGTGCTAGGTGGACAGCAGCAGGGAACATTTACATATATCTTAGCAACCCTACTTGCATTGATTGGAAGCATTTAACATGCCTCAGCAGTAATTCAGCAAATGCCTTCAGGTTGCGGTTAACAAAACAGTCGTTTGAGCTGGTCATCAATAGACTGAGAGCAACAACATTTGACATCTCATCACAAGAGTGGGTCCAAACCAACAGACTCTGGACACATTTTATCAAGACTTGTCCTCAGGTTCCATCCCTCAAGGATGCTCAGAGAGCCATTCGTTCACGGAAGGAAATAAAGGATGTGAAGGCCGTGGAGGATGAGAGATCTTAGCGTTTCCCCCTGAATATATGTGGTCATAAACTACCTTTTCTGCTGCGTATTATTTCTCGAAATTCTTCCAACCGTCTCGTTCTTCAACTTCGCCCACAACCACCTTTGAGCACAACCCTCGTCGCAAGATGAAGGGCCTTCAGAACAAGGAGTTGAAGCTTCAGCTTTCCAAGCCTTTTCAATTAGACAATATTGACAAGCTCCGTGATCTTGGCGTCCATGCGTTTGTCGCTCTACCGCAGCTTGTTGTCGTGGGAGATCATTCCAGTGGAATGGGATCTGTCCTTGAGGCCGTGATGGAGCTTCCATTGCCGCGAGTAAGTGGTCTTTGTGGTCTTTATACCAGGTTTGCGGCTAATATCACCTTCCGTCGTGCTTTAAAGATCAGCATTTCAGTGTCAATCATGCCTTTGCCTGGATGCTCAAAGGAAAGGGCATAGAATGACGGGAAGATATTTCTATCTGTTTTGAAAGAGGTAGCAGGGTCTCTTCTCTTTTCATTCAGCGTCCTATTAACTGCTACATAGATCTCCGAGGTCATTGGTATCACAGGAAGGTTCGCATAGGAGTAGATTCTCTCAGATCCTGTCTTCAACAATTACTTCCTGAAATAATCACGCTAGACTTTCCAAAGATAAGAAGACAAATCAACGGAGGTCTCCTCGACTGCAACCCCATTCTTGGAGCAATGAGCGCAGATCGTGACATAACGGAACGGCAGAGGTGATTCCTCGAGGGTTGCAGCTAACTTCGAGGCTATCACGAACCATGCTTTGACCACAACATACTTTCGACATGATATTCTAAAGAATGGCTACAATCTTAGGTTGCCAACTCTGGTTGTTGAACGTAGTGATCAATTCGTAGTGATCGATTCGCAGACTGACGGCATTCGAGCAAATGGCCATATGGTGAGCTTCAAAGGAGGTCATAGAAATGATGATCACAAGGCCAAACAGCACCCGGTGCCAACAAACAAGAAAGCTGCATTAACAGGTCAAAGGCCTATAAACGGTGTACAGCAATCTGGATCTTGCAAGGTCTATAACAGCCGTGAAAGACTTAATGCATCTGCACAATTTTCCCAGTATCCTGAGCTCCTCAATATACTTCACAGGGAGTGCAAGCTTGTCTATCTTGAGGGCACAGATACCATGGACTGGATCAAGGACAAATTTTGTAAGGGACGAGGCTTCAGCCTCGAAGTCATGGATCCAAATATCCTCCCAATGTTGTGGCAGCAACAATCCAAGAACTGGCATGGAATCACTCGCAGCTTCATAGACGACATCATCGTCTACGTTCATAATTTCATTTGCCTCCTCCTGTGCCATGTGTGCCCTGACCCTCGCACCCGCGACAACAACGTCATGGACGATCTCCTCGCAAAGCACAGTCGTGCCATCAGGCATGTCGAATTCATCCTTGAAGTCGAGCTCGATGGCATACTCCTTTCTAAGAACCAGTACTTTGGCGACATGCTTGCTCAGATCCGCGAGGAGAGGAGATTCGCTGCTCTCAAGCTTTTGCAGTACGTCTCCTTCCAGAACAATGTCCAGCAACTGTTCTCGATGTCGACGATCTTGCTAAGGTCATGCCGTTGGCGAATCTGGACCACGCTGTGGAGGAGATTCGTGCCGTGCTGTCCTCGTACTACAACATGGCCGAGAAGCGCTTTGTGGACAAGGCTTGCGCTCTCGTCCATGACTGTTGAGGAGCTCAAGGACATTGCGGGCGAGGATATGGCGTCAAGGAACAAGTGACAGGATTCAAAGAAGCAGATTCAGGTGCTGAAGCAGGGCCAAAAAATCTTGAGGGGCTGAGTGACTGTGGCTGATGAAATTAAGACGTCTTCGGAAATTTGCAGCTCGACCAACATGGGCTAGATATTATTGCGTCGACAGTATATATGCTTTCATCGGTGGAATAACTATATATGATCAGATTGCTTCCACTTGACCTGGCTCTATTCTCCGTCGTGGCAATTCCATGCCCCCTATAATTGCGCCAAGCCCCTCCTGTCCCTTCCACCTTCCCATGAAACGAACACCGAATTCTTTTCCATTAGCCCAAAATTATAGTGATACAATGCAGTGAGGCTCCTGGGCACAAAATATCTCAAGGCCACACACAACGCGCATACTCGGGATACTGACCCACCATCCCATAAATTTGACTGAACTCATCACTCAGCATCTGCGGTCCCTCAAGGTGCAGTTTACGATCCTTCCGCCTCGCAGATAAATGACGCTTGAGCGCTATACTCCACGCAAAACTGCTGTGCCCGATGCCTGCGAAGTCGCTCGCCTTAAGCATGACGAGAAAATCAACGAGACCTTGCTGATCCCACGCCAGTTCTTTTAATTGCTGTAGATCCGCACTTGGGAGGAGTTCGTGCTTGGTTGTTAGGCGGATGTTATACGGCGAGGCATCGGAAGCCAGACGCGTCACCTCGGTGAGGTTCCCGCTCGCGACGTAGATGACGGAGAGATTTGACGCGATCATCTGGTTCAAGTATGCAGCAGACTGCGTGGTATACCGCGAATAGACCCAATCCGGCGCCGGCCACCCCTCCACCGCGTCCTTCTCTGTCCGCAGGTGGGCGCCAAAATATGCATTCTCAGCGATGGCACTCGGATTCTCCTCGTCGTGCTCGATCTTGAACTCCTCGAGTAAGCGCCGGAAGGTAGTGGTTGCAAGGACACGCACGTCAGACCGGAATTTGAGGATATTCCCGAACTGGTGGGCGAAGTTCGTGCCGTCGGAGTAGATTGGGTAGATGAGATATGAGCGGCCCAGCTCGACGAGCGTCGTGCGGCTGCCGCTGCTGGTGCCGGTTGTTTCGCGCGCCAGCCAGGCACGGAAGTCCGAGAGCCAGGACTCGGGTTTGGGTATGCCTGTTCTTGGCGAGGAAGCCTGGAGTTCTTCAGGCTGAAGTGGTATAGGTCCGCCAATTGCGGCGCGGTTGGGGATGCTTTCCATGGTGTCGTATAAGCGCAGCCCAGGACAGGAGAGGGCGAGGGAGTCGACGAAGTGTTTGCGATCGAACATGTAGCTCATTTCTGTGCGCTGGCCGGTGCGAATCTCGGAGATGTCCTGGGAATTTCGGACGATGATGCGGGGAACGACGAGGCTCCCCCCTGCAGCAATGGCGAAACGCACGCAGTTGAGGATTGAGTTTTGAACATTCCCAATCCCGCCGACGGAGTTGTCGCAGGTGAAGATCGCGTCGTCATTCCATTCGGTATGGGCACATATGCGTCTTATAGCTTCTGAGTCGACAGGTGGAAAGTCGAAGATATCGTTCTTATGACGAGTTTTCAAGGCAGGTGGTAATGGTAGTGGCGGCCGGGAGATGTTGGCTCGCCGGCCGAGCAGAATCCAGGACCATTCGAAGAACAGGAACAGGAACAGGCCTGTGAGGACGATATATCGGTGATTGAGCCTTGGGACCATGGCTGTCTGTTGATTTCGAGGCCCTTACAAATTCAATAAGCTCTTCAATTTGAGCTGTTGTAAGAATAGGTGGCCGGCTAGAACGTTTCTACGTTTCTATGGAGTAATGTGCTCTTGCGTACTCAATGTCGTGGCGTAAGGTGTAAGTGTTCTGCAATTTCTGTGTATTTCACTCCTACACTTCGAAGGGTCTGAACTTGGAGCCGTTGATCTCGAGTGGTAAAAGAAGAAGAGTGGGATTCTGGCTCTATAGGCCCTACAAAGTCGTAAAGTCGTAAATCTCCATTTTGATATTCTACAGACATAGCGCGTTGCGCGTTATACATTTCTTAGGTCTGTCCCTGGGCTCGGAAACTCTAGTGGCTACCTACCTATGTTACTTACATGTAAGGGCAGGCAGAGCGGGGAGCGGGTGCGCCAAGCCAAGGCGCGCCAACCCGCGCCAAGCCGGTCCCGATTGCTACCCTTGTGCAGATCAAGTTATTCCTGCCGACGATAAACTAAGGCTGAGCTCGGCGAGATTGGCGAGATCGTGGAGATCCTGTCTGAGTCGCGCTTAAGGTACCTAATACATCATTCCGCGCTTGTCTGGGATGCCGAGGCCGTCGTCACGTAGATGATGCCATGATGCATGATGATGGTATAAGAGAATTCCGATTCCGGATCGTAGTCTTTCACCGATATCGGCCAGAGGTGTTGACAGGTTGTGATCGCAGACCAAACTTTCAACGCTGAGAGGTTCAGACTGGGTTCGACCGTCTTGTGTCAAATTACCGTCTAGCGCCAAGTGGACCAAGCAACAACGCTGAAACTGTTCATCCAAGTAGGCTTTGTATGTCTGCTCGATCTTCATATTAATAATAAAAACAACTTCTTATCTCTCATCAGCTAACTATCTACTGAAATCATACATGACTCTGCAGAGACTGTTTAACACCAGGCGTGAATATTTATGATGCCTTGAATTAAAAGACACTAGAGTTACAAGAATCTGCAGCTATTTTACAAACATGAGAATTCTAATATTGCAATCTACAACCCAAATTATTTCATGAAACATTGAATTTTCTGGAGATATTGACCTTGAAATAACCCAAGATTATTTTCCTTTCCACGCTTCGTAGTACGGTAGTACCACGGTGTTAGTATTCCCGCAGACCTTACCATCATCGATGATATCATGCTTTCTGTTTCTCCAGAACTATCGACGTCTCTGTGTACTTCCCAAATTCATACTCCTATGTACACGCATGCTCATTAACCCTTTAGTTTCGATTGGAACAACGGTGGAGGTCGTGGGAGAGGACACGTGGCTGGTGACGATGGGGGCGTTGGACACCAGTGACGACTCGATTCTGAATAGTCCTCGTACAGGCTGTCTTGATATGTCTTTTATATACACATACATATCGTACATATCGCTATGCTATTCGCTGATGATGCCACACTCATCTATATTTCTCAAACGCAGTCTCCTCTTTTATCCTCGACTCCACGTAATCGACGGTGCTCTTATCATACACCTCCTCGACCGTCTTATTGCCCAGCACGACCTCGCGCTCATGCACCTTCGCCTCCTCTTTCGTCATACACACTAACTCCCTCAACAAGACCATGCTGGCTTTCTGCTCTGGCACAGAGTCATTGATCGTCTTCCCCTCCGGCTTCCGCCACCTCACAAGCGCCAACCTCGTCGGCACCCCACTGACCGCGCTTCGTCCCTTATATACCTCCTCCACGAGATACCCCACATCCACCGCCGTAACCGGGATCTTCAGCCCCTTAATCTCATCGGCCGTCCACCCCATACTCGCTCGTCCGAGCCTCTCCTCATATCCCTGCACCTGCGCCAGAATGCCCTCGTAGAGCTTCTCCCTCCCCTTTGACTCAACAGGCTGCATTGGATACCCCGCCACCTTCAGAATCACAAAATTCGCGACAGTGTATCCGAAGACCGCGGGCATCGTGCCAAGGACCGGCAGTATCCGCACTCTGAAATCCGCCATGGGCGCCAGCTCACCGACTTTGCCCTTGGCGAACTCCTCCTCGGGGAGCGGGAGCAGTTGCGCCTTGCCTTCGCCGGGCTTTTCGGTGGAATATACGACCGGGATTCCGGAGGCGATGCCGGCGGCACGGAGACGGCGGCGGGTGGAGCGCGAGAGGGGGTCTTCGGTTGAGGTGCTGATGTCGCCGACGAAGATCCTCGTAGGATCTGATTTGCAGCCCGCGCCCATGGAGGAGATCACCGGAATATTATTGTTATAACAGTATGCCAATAACCCAACCTTGGAATCGATGTTATCGATGGCGTCCACCACGAACTCCACGCCTTCTAATAACCTTTCAGCGTCCTTCTCGGAAAACAGCTCGTTCCGGCAGTCGAATTGCACCCAGGGCGTTATCGCTTGTAGACGCTTGCGCAGACAGTGTACTTTCGGAGTCCCGACATCGGCGAGCGTGGCGACAGCGTGACGGTTGAGGGAGGAGAGGGAGACTTGGTCGAAGTCGATGAGGCGAATGTATGAGACTCCTGACCGGGCGAGCGCAGATGCGCAATGTGATCCAACGCCGCCACAGCCAACAATGACAATCTTCGCTTTCCGCAGTTTCGCCAACCCATCATCGGTCAAGAAAACTCGATTTCGTGCCAGCTGCTCGAGTATAAGTTCTATCACATCTCATCAGCTCCATTCGCCTTCTCCTCTCGCCAGTGGCCATTCGGAGAGAAAGGCAACGCAACTTACCATTGTCATAATCTCCCTCCAGCGCTCGCGCTGCCATCGCCGAACTCCTCTCATCCTCCTTGCTCAAATGCAGCGACGCCTCCACCGCGCCGAAATCATTGAGCCGCTCCGCCGTGTGCTCCTCGTCCAAGTCCGGGATGGAGTGCTTGAGGTGCTCGATCTTCTTTTCGCGGCGAATGCGCTGGTATCCGAGGATGGCGCTGGCGACAACGACGCCGGAGACGAGGGCAGTGGCCGCGAGCTGCGCCGAGTTGTTTGAAGGCCCGCGGGAGAGCATCGTCGTAATGTTTTGGAATTTTAGAGTTTTGGGGGATTTCGGATTTTGGGAACACGGCGGCGGCGATATCGAGGCGGCGATTGGAAATTTTAGCGTGGCGGATGGGAAGCTCGGGCCCTAGTTTAGGCTATCTTGGGAATCTGGGGTAGGTTGCAGGGCTCTGTGGACCCCCTCGCTCGACATTCACCTCGTCTTCGCTCGAAGGAGGTATATTTGGGAAAATAATTCAACGCAAACTGTAAATTAGCAAAACGCGTTAAATGTTAGGAAGTCGGGTTTGCCCGACAAAAATGAATTAGAAGCAAATTCGAAAGGGATTTCTGGAGGATACTTCGAAAAGAAGTATCCGAGTCTTTTTGTCATCTTTAACGCTCTCATGCTTTGTCCATTTCTAAATTCTAATTATGCTTTTATTCTTCTTTTACCCTTCTTTTCTCTTTTTTTCCTAGGTCAATATTTTGCTTACCATGTTGGGGACTCTATTTAGAGGTCTCATGCGGTGAAAGAGTGATAAAGCTCTCCTCAGCGCCTTGCATTCCTTCTTCGACAGTCTAGATATACTCATTCGAAGGCCCGAGAGAAAGGCAAAATGGTCAATAGCCTCTGCCTACACGAGAGTACATCCATCATTACTATCCACCACCGCTCCCGTCACATTCCGATCCCTCATCAAATACAAATACGCCTCCGCCGCATCCTCTGCCTTCCCCACCGTCTTCACCGGCAGTGTCATCGCAGAGCTACCGAGCCAGTTGTGGGGGTAAACGACGACTCGGAGGTGGGTATGAAGTACTTCTTCACGATCTTTGCGACGAGGAGAGGCTGAAGACCTTAATATATTCTGCTTTGATGATGTTATCTAATGTAACAGACTCGAGTGGTCCGCTGGCGAGCTTGCCACCTGCTGTGTAGACGATGTGGTTGATCTGTCCCATTTGCTCGAAGAGGCTCTCGATATCGGACTCGAAGGCGGGTTTTGAGAGGTCGCACACGTGCCCGGCGACTTGAGAGCCGGGATAGGATAGGAGGCTTGGAGTGATTTGAGTCTTGACAGCTGCTTGGACTCGGGCGGCAGAGGAGGATGAGACCGTAATATGGGTGAGGACGAGATGGAGCCTTCGGCGACGGTGTAGCCTATGCCAGACGTGCCGCCGAGGATGAGGACGTGCTTGTTGGCGAGTTTGTTGTATTTATTTTGTGCCATTTTGTTGGTTGTTGTTTGTGTTACGGATTCCTCTGGCTGACAACTGAAGCAGTTTCTAAGATTTCTGCTAGCTAATGCATGAATATTGATGTGCATTGAAAGGAGATAGTGGGAGATGTTTTGCTTCTTATACAAGTAATACGTCACTTACATTTAAAAAGTTGATGAAGCACTCTCGGAGTATAAAATCGCTGGCTAAGTCCGAGAGAGCTGCATATAAAGACCACACCTTTCTTAATTGCCAGACATTATTGGCGGTATCTCAGCCTTGTTGGTCACGGTTTCTGCTAACTTATAAAGTCCGACATAACATGTAGAAATGCTATATGAATCCCTCATGCTGTGCCGCCTAAGTTTGCAACCAACAATGTCTTTCACACTTTGAAAATTGAATGGAGGATGACTGAGCAACATAAGTCAATTCAAAGACTCAAACATACATCAGGATTCGTCACCATTCAATGAGATGCCGTTGATGAGATACTGTCGATGACAGGATAGAAATTATCTATCAATGTATGCATGTGCTAATCCGTAGAATCACAACTTCCGATATCATGCAACTCAGTTTAAATAATAAATCAATAGATTCCTCAAATTTCCATACCATATCATCTCACATGCTAAATTGTACCAATACGGAGTATACCGTCCCGCTCACAAACGCCTCGCAATGCTAAACACCGTCTCTTATCTTCATTAATCCAAAAATCTCCGCAGATTGCCTCCAATATGTTCAAGGTCCAACAGGAATGTGTCATGGCCGAATAAGCTTGCATCCTCGCCGAGCTCAACATCAGTAACACGCTTATTTCCACCTCTTCTCAGCGTATCTGCTATCTCGCGTTGCTGCCATGCTGGAAAGAGGATATCGCTCGCGACGCCCATGACAAGGACGGGCATATCCCGCATCGGAAGAAGTCCTTTGACCAGATCGGCTGGAGGAGCAGTCGATACAACGACTGGACTGTTCAAATCAACAGGCACTTCATCCGGCTGCTCCTCATATGGCGTAGCGGGCAAGTCCAGACCGCAAGACGTTGTCTCAAAATCTACCTTGTGTGATTTAAGGCCCTTGGCACGCTCAATACGACGGGCTGCGGCAGCAATCTGGTGCTCTGCACCAAGGTCAAAAAGATCCATGGCTTTGCTGACATACAGAAGACTATTGGCGTCATACTCGAGACAAAACTTCTCTCCAGCGTGATCGAGATATGTTTCAATCAGAAAATCGGGGCATAGAGCCGGCGGCTTGGTAGAATCCGCGCGCCTGCGGCCAAAGCGCTCCTCCCATTCCGGGCCGCTTCTGTATGTGACTGTGGCGATCTCTCGAGCAAGCTTCATTCCGGCATGTGGTGGGATGCGGTCGTAATAGTATCCTCGTGACCAGTTTGGATCCATCATGAGAACTTGTCGCTGTGTGTGGCGCATAGCAATGCTGTATGGATGTGACCGAGCGCAGCCGGAGATGGACACAACTTTGCCTACACGGTCGGAGAACATGACTCCAGCAGCAAGGGACTGCATTCCACCCATGCTTGCACCGACGCTTGCATAGAGCTTCTTGATCCCGAGACCGTCGAGAAGTCTGAATTGTGCTCGCACCATGTCGTTCAAAGTAAGGATTGGAAATCGGGTCGCGTAGTTCCTCCCATCCGCAGGATCAATGCTGCTCGGACCTGTAGAGCCATAGCATCCTCCAATGACATTTGTGCAGATAATGTGGTGTTTATTCGTATCCAAGCATCCTCCCGGTCCAATAAACTTCTCCCACCATCCGGGCTTTGGGTTCTTTTCTGTCGAGTGAGCATGCGATGAAGCTGAAAGCCCAGTATGAAGCAGAATGACATTCGACTTGTCTGCGTTGATTTCGCCCCACGTCTCATATGCAATGTTGAATTCCGGCAGCACCCCTCCCCAGTCGAGCAGCAGCGGGTCTTTGCAGCGATATATTTCGGTGGCACCGCTGGTATAAGAGGGCTCAGGGCCGCTCGAGACCGATCGGGCTTCGAGATGTGCCGTCTTTGTCTCGAGGGCATCGAGGCACGGGAAGGACATGGCGGGATTCGAGGCATCAACGGCGGCGGGAAATCGCCTCGGTGTTTGGGTATGCAGTTGCCTCGGAGCATGTTGGGGTGCCGCTGCTGTTGCCGTCTTCGCCGCGAGTGAATTTGGCTTTGCAGAGGAGTATTGTCGACGCCGAATCCATGTCCTGGAGCTCGAGAGAGGTCCACCTTTTGTCGCAGCTCTCGCCAGAGCCACGGCTGTCCTGGCGGTATTCATGGCTCTGCTCTGCGCTCGAAATGCTCCCAAACTTTGCGTTATGATTAAAATCGATGGAGCCGCAGTACTCAGGATGAGCGGTAGTCGTCGGAGCCACGCATGTCGCAATTGAGGCTGACTAATAACTTCAAATGAGGAGTGAAAGTGTGAAAGTGTGAGAGGGTGGTGCCCATGAGAATGAAATCCAGGGTCTGCCGGCAGAAACGCCGATAATGCCAAAACGAGAGGCGGTAAGCCTGATTTCGCCATTTTTTGTCGATGATGTGATTGCACGTGAGGCTTGGCAGACGGCCGCGCAGGGGGTGCGGGTGCTCCCGCCTTTAGAGCGGGGTCGGATTTGACATCCTGACGTCCTGATGTTTCAGGCCGAAAGATTCAGAGCGACGTCACCAGGCTGGAGCTCCATGACCTTCAAGGCTGAAAGGCTGAAGTAGCATTTTCGAAGACCATATACATATAAGCATACATACAGTGATTGAAACCTCACATTCACCATTACACAGTCTTACGCGATTCCTCGAAGTCAACAACTTGAACACCTTGCTGCTCACGCAACCCCGCATCTCCAGCTGGCGCCCAGGTACATCATACATGACGGTAACGAGCTTCATCATCGGCCTCATCTCCAACGCAATGTCAGCCTTAAATCTCACCCCTGGATTAGCAGCGGCGGAGCCCTTTCAAGACCCCACAGTCGAAGATGTTTTCCTCGTCAAAGCCATCTTCAAAGCAGCCACTCCTCTCCCTCTGGAGATCGTCGACACAATCATCGACCACGCCGAATACTGGCCCCGCACCACCTCCTTCATACAACCCGCTCTTAGCGCTCGCGGATCCACTCCTAAGGAAGACGTCTTCATTGTATGTAGTTGTTCTCAACCCCTCCCTTCTTCGCGAGTCTCTTCCCCTTCCCGAGCTCTCCTTCTAACGTCCTGTCCTACAGACCCGCACCCTACCCCTCGGCTACCTCCCCGACGAAGCATCTGGAAAATTCAACATAACTCTTGAAACATACAATCCCCGGTTTAATGACCGCTCGCAAGACATCAGGCGTGCCAGGCCGCCGTATCCCGCGCACGTTTCGAACGTGGAGAAAGCCACGCCCTTGCTCCTCGAAAAATGGATCGCGCGCAGCCTCCCCCGCGACGCGCATCCCTGCCGCAAACTCGTCTTCCACATCAAGTCGCATGACCAGGGTTGGGGCGGTGAGCGTGAGGACCGCGGCACATACAGTGGCTCCTTCACCTGGTTCGACGTCGGGAAGGAAAAGATTCGCGCTGTGGACGTAGACGCGCAGCCTGAGTTGCAGCGGAGGGTGGAGGGACTGAGACGGCCAGAAGAGGCCGCACGGCTGGTGTCCAATGCCGACCAAAGTAGCGAATGGGATGGATGGGACAGTTTGAGATATGATCTCGAGACCATTGACCCGAGGTTTAGGCCGCGGGGGGAGAAGGAGGAGTTGCAGAGGTGGCTGAGTGATGCGAAGCTAGAGCACCCACCACTGCCGCATGGGAGGATGCTGCAGAAGAATCTTACGGCGGTTCGGGAGATGCAGGACCGAGAGATTGTGTGGCGGTGGGATGACGACGCGCAGCCTGAGATGTTAGAAGCGATGGGCAGGGGACCGGAGACGGGAAATGGAGATTTTGTGAGGAGTTTGGAGATTGGCGATGTGGTGACGGTGTGGGCACGGGCGAGGTTCCCGGGATGGGCCAATATTGCGGAAGAGTTGCGGGTAGATATGTATTGGGCAGTTTGAGGGTTTCAGTTGAGATTGCTGGGTTGAATAGGCGAGTAATGTGCAGTAGGTGTTGGAGTTGATATTCATTAGGCTCTTTTAATACTTTCAGTGTCTGCATCAGTGGCGTTGATCTTAGAGTTAGAATCTCAGCAATGGACCGGACATAACGACTGGACTGAAAGAAATTATCTTCCGCCGTTCCCATTTGTATACTTGCAATTGCATTCACCGTCCATTATAATCAAACAACATCATCCCCCAAGTCTCACTGAGCCGCTCCCTTCTCACGCATTCTTCTGGCCCTCTTCTCCGCCCTTGCATCCTCGTCCCCCTCCGGCGTCCCATCCTTGCAGGCCCACTGATCCACATGCCGTAACACCTCGCGGTTCCATATCTTCTTCATGAGGAACAACCTCGTCGGCACCAGCGCAATAATAATCACCGGAAACGCGGGGCTGACCACCGTCAGCCTGACGTAGAATATGATCCCCGTCGCTAGGATCTGCGTGAGCGTGTATGCGTGGATCGGCCAGTAACTTCTGATGCCCTGCGGCAAGGGCGGCAGCTCGGAAGACGGCGTGAGCATGTATAGGAAGCGGTAGAGGATCGGGTTCACCGAGAGAGACTGCTCGCCCATGAACATGAACAGGCCCGCGAGCACAGACGTTCGGTATAAGGCCGAGAACATGCTGAAAGGGCGGCGAGATAAACAACAAGATGCCTGCGGCTTGGAGGAATGGCGACCAGCGCTGCTCGTAGACCCTCTCCACCTCGACGAATTCAATCTGTCGCACGCCCGACTCGTTCCACGGTGATGACTTCTTCTTTGGAGGTGTGGAGCAGAGACTCAGAGTGCAGCGGCGCTTGGGGCAGGAGCCCGTTCGCGGGTGGGATGCCTAGAATCCCACACACGGCGGTCGTGGTGCCCAGGAGGACGATGTCCCAAGCAAAACCGCCGGGTTTCTTGGTTCCGTAGCGAGGGATGGTACAAATAATACTGCTGATCTCGTGATCGAAGTAGAAGAGCACGGTGATGATGGCGCCGGGGATGACGGCAAGAAAGATCCAACCAATCGGCAATTTTCAGAATTGGACGAAGAAGCGCGTTCGCTCAGACGATGAGGGTGTGAAAGATGTTGAGACATGCAGCTTCTGTTTATCGAGATCGGCAAGCTCGCCGATATTTGGTAGCCCGATGAAGAGGATGATTGAGATGGCCGCAGCGTACTCGGAGAGGCCCATGCGGATGTACCGATGAAATAGCGGCTTCCAGGAATTGGCAGAGGAGAGGAAGACGGCGAGGAGGAAGGTGCCGACGGTGCCGATGATGGAGTACAGAAAAGACGCAAGGGAGACGGCGGCGTGGTTGCGCTGCAGCTCTTGCACGGCTTTGTGGAAGTAGATGATGCTGTTGAGGAGGGAGAAGATGTCGGCGCTGAAGGCGGTCACGTATTGCATCGTCCAGTCGTGTGCATTGAACACGGCGAGCAAGTAGTGCATCCAGGCGGCGTGGAGGAGGGACCAGGCCATTAGTTGGAGAAAGTCTACCTGGAGGATGTTAGAAGAAGAATAGACCTGATGATGAGGAACACTTACATGAAATGACTCTATGCATAGTTTGTACATCGTTTCCGCTAGAACTGAAAATGGACCAGTAACGCCAAGAATGGTCAAAGGCTGGCTGGAAAGGCTGGTATGTTCGTCAGTAGTGTTCTTCCACAGAACGATGATGGTCACTCACATGGAAAATATGAGCCCGCATAACCCCGTGCTAAATACCACCTCGATTGTCCCCCATGTATGTCCCGTAAGTACATACAAATCGCTCGCAAATGTAATCCCCGGCAGAATGTTCGTAAAGAAGACATAGACCGCACTGGCAAAGACCAGCTGGTTGAAGAGCATCCAGTCCGAGACATATCTGCTCTTGATATTGTTGATGTCCTGACGAAATGGCCTCAGCTTACCTTTTGGACCCAACCATTTGCGAACCTTGAGGGATATGGGCCTTCTGTCGGTTGGATGTGACTTTAGATGATCCGCATCTTGGCCATTGTTCTCTTCTCCGCCACCCGGTGCTTCATGCGGAGAATGCTTTTCGGGGTCGCCACCCACATGCCTTTCATGGGCTTCATGCTCCTTTTTCTCAACTATGGCAGAGCTCGTGGACATCTCCGAGGCCGATGTGATCGTAGAAGCTGAACTGATTATGAGACTGGGCACGCTATCTTGTGGAGAAGAGAGCTTCCCCGCCATATCTGCCCCGTCTCTGGGTATTCTCGTCTGTCAAAACCGGGAAGATGCAGGATATATGTCATAAATTGTAGGAAAGAGTAGAAGTAATAGACATTATAATGGTTTTATATATAATATTCGAGATCATCAATCCACAAAAACAAGTGATAAAGAAGTCTCCGTTATGTTGAAAAAGTATAGCGAGTCAGATCTCTGATTTGATATCGACAGCAGTGGTCATTGCCAAGCTCTCCCAGCCGACTACTCAAACCTTGGGCATATGCGTCAAATACGCAATCCAGAAATACAGCAATCCAGAAATCCTCAAATAATCTATTTACCAGATTACAAAACCTCAAACTCTATTTCGACGTTATCTACGACAGTTTTTGAGGGTCTGGTTCCGGCGGATGCGCTCGACCTCTGATTGGCTGGTTCTAAATTTCAGGGAGACCAGAAAAGTTCTAGTGATTCTCAGCCTCATCCTCAGCCTCGTCACTCTCCCCTCGTCGCCCAGCCTCTTCCGACAAGTTGCTACTTACACTGCTCAACGATAACCATCACGCTTTCTCCCCCTTCCTCCAGATTGCGACGGTGGAAACATGTACATAACGCCCTACCGATAGCACCAACACCATCAGCCACCATGGCCGCCCCCTTCGTCCCCCGCGCCGTCTTCCCTCCGAACCTCAACCTCCCCCGCTCCTACTTCCTGGGCCATCACGCCGCCGGCCTCTCCAAAATGATCACCATGCTCTCCCACATTGATCTCATCATCGAATGCCGCGACTACCGCGTGCCTCTCACTAGCCGAAACCCCCTCTTCGAGGAGTCTCTGGCGGGCCGACAACGCCTCGTCGTCTACACGAAGCGCGACCTCGGATCCAAGAACCGCCCTGTGGACAAGGCGCGCGAGGATATAATCAGGGATTGGCACAGGCCGAACCAGGTTCTCTTCTCCGACCACAAGAGCCGGAAAGACGTCAGGTCGGTGCTCGAATTCGCGCGCAACCACGCGCTGCACCTTGCCAGCCTAACTGGGTCGCGGATGCTCGTCGTCGGCATGCCGAATGTCGGCAAATCGAGTCTCCTCAACGCGCTCCGCGCCGAGGGTGTGCAGCGTGGAAAGGCTGCTTTTACGGGTGCACAGCCGGGGATAACGAGGAAGATTGGCTCGGGCGTCAAGATCGTGGATCCGGACCCTGTGACTGGGACCGAGGCCGTCTATTTGGTCGATACGCCTGGCGTGTTTGTTCCGTTTGTGCCGGATGCGGAGAGTATGCTCAAGCTCGCGCTGTGTGGGAGTGTCAAGGACACGATTATCGCGCCCACGACACTCGCGGATTACCTGCTCTTCCACATCAACAAGGTATCGCCGAAGCTGTATTCGGAGTACTGCGGGCCGACGAATGAGGTCTCGGAGCTGCTGGAGGCGGTGTGCCATAAAACTGGACGACTGCAGAAGGGAGGTATACCGGATATAGAAGCAGCGGCGCTGTGGATCATACAGAGGTGGAGGCAGGGGAATCTGGGGAACTTTGTGCTTGATGAGGTCACGGAGGATGGACTGGCGAAGAAGATGAATGAGGAGGTGGGGATGAGTCTGAGTCAGGCCAAGAAGCAGAAGAAGGAGGTGCAGAGGCAGAGGAGTCGGACGAGGTTCATTGAAGGCACGGCATAAGGTTCGATGCCTGTTTATGCATGTGACTCAGCGATGGTGTATTATATCAAGAGATTGGAACTGGAGAATATGATGGAAACTGGGAATTGGGCACGATTTATGACAGAAATATAAAATTGTATCATAGAAAATATTAGAATTGTATCATTAGCATCGTTGCAGGCCATGACGTCTCTATCTTGCGAGTCTGATGCTCCAGCCCCCTCAATCCCAACCAAAATCCCGGTATCCTATCAAACGCCATTCCCTTTATCCAAACCCTCTACTACTTTAATAAACACCATCATTCATCCCATCACGTCCCGCCTTCCCTCACATCTTCTACTCTGTTTAGGTGTGTGCATTCTTGCACTTCACATGCACCAAGCTCGTCTTAACGCCCTCCTGCCCGCCCTCGATCACGAACGCCGTCAGCTTCCCGCCCTTCAGACAGCCACTATCGATGCCCTTGGTGAAATCTTCGATCGAGAGGCCGCGGCGCGAGTCATGGCCGTAGATGACTGTCATGCGCTTGTTGACGGGGACATTGCGTTGGAATGTGTTGAATAACTGGAATCATCATTAGCCTATGTCCAATTTCCAAATCCAGCGCGCAAAAACAGCGGCTGAGGAGACAGGAGAGAGATGGGAAAGATGGAGAGAAATACCTTGGTCCACACACTTCCCTTGCGGCTATCACTCGGCTCGCGCGTCTTCAGATCAATCGTCCGCATATTCATCACCGCGTACGGATCCTGTCTCTCCAGCCTAAGCCCCGGCACCAGTCCTCCATGCACCACCACCACATTGCCCAATCCTTCCACATCCCCGATCTTAAGTATAAGGGGCAGATCCTTAAGCCACTTGATCTGCTCCTTCGAGAATTGCTTCGCAAGAAGCCTGTCTTTGTCCCCATTGCTCTTACTAAAGCCGTCCATATCCGACAGCACCGCATCCTCATCCTGCACCTCGCGTTCCTCGTCCGGTGAATTCGGAACCGACGCCGACCTAGGGAGTAGCGCAATGGACTTGGAGTGCATGCCCTTCCGAGCCAACAAGATCCTATCCTCGTGATTCCCCCTCACGGCACTCGCGCCCAGCTCCATCATCAGCTCCACCACCCCCACGCTGTCCGGGCCCTTGGATATCATATCGCCCACCGAAATCAGGTGGTCGCTCTCCCGATCAAACTGCACCTTCTTGAGCAGATGCTCCAGCTCGGGCTTCATCCCATGGATATCCCCCACCACGATCAACCTCCGCCCCAGGCCACGACTGGAGCTTCTCCCGTCGTCGGGCTGCGGAACTAGCGAGTTGTCGAGCTCCCCAACAAGTGTTATATCGTCGAAATCGGCGGCCACACGCGCGGGATCTTGCCCAGCCTCCAGCATCAGCGCCTCAGACGCTTCGCCGAGCTGCTCCTCCTCCGACAGGGCCTCCCAGCGCGCCATTTCGCCCGCAAAGGGCTCGCCGGAGCGCATGAAGGCGGTCATGCTGTGATGCAGGTGGTGGTCGTAGCGCAGGCCGAGGAAGACGAGGGAGAGTGTGAGGAGGACGAGGAAGAAGTAGCGGCGGAGGCGGGTGGATCGCGAGATCAACGGTGTGCGTGGCGGCATGGCATTGTCGTGGGGTGGGGAGTAGAGGCGGCGGAGGGGACGGGGAGTGAGTTTTTCGGAGGCCAGGAGGGGTTGTGAGGATTGCGCCTGCGCGGCGTCGGTGTGTGGATTCATGCGGGGGAAGAGATGTTGCCGTCAACTTGTCAGAGTGGCGGTTTGTGGATATTCCTTGGCGGGTATATGCGCTTTGGTGATTCTGGTTCTAGGCGTGGCAAGTGAACAAAGATGCCTGCAGTATTGTTCTCGAGACGAATGATCTATATACGAAGATATGTACAAAGGATGTCTATTAAACATGTGAAGTAGTTGGAATATCTACAGAATAATTTGAGGTCTAAATGCAAAGTTTACCTCACCAATGGCGCTGATTTAATGTATATATTTCTATGACGCCCTTAGCGCCACAACCCGTGAACGGTGAACCACATGGTTACTCATCAAGATCGCAGGACGCCGGAATATGTCAACCACGTTCCGCAGTAGCTGCCAGTCATTCGTCGATTATCACAGAAGGTTTGAATAGCTTCAGAACTCAATTATCACAATATATACCAAGATCACGATCAGAAGGGGGTTTTTTTTGTTTTAATGGATTTTATTGCCTATTGTCGGACAGCCTCTCTCTATGCTGACGCCGACGTCTCAATGGGTATCCCTAGTGACTCAAACATCCAACTCCGTATCTCCATCCTCCGCTTATAAGACAAAAGGGAAAGAACTGAAATTCCATTGCCGTGTACAAGTGCCATATGGGCCTCTATTACTCGCTAGAACGCCGATACGCTAATATGCTAAGACGCTGGATGATGCTCTCGAGTCCTGGATGTGTTTGTTGAGAACCGAAGCATGATGGATCTAGAACTCGGAGCGAAAGGAAACAATGTGGGTATCTGTACAGATAATAGGGCATGGGAGAGAGAGGTAGTACTGAAATCGTGGTCTACGACAAGCTGCCGCATGATGGCGACAATGCTGGTGAAATGCGTGGCTTGCATGGTGCCAAAACCGAGACGGGAGCAGTATCCGATTGTCTTGATGTTCTCGACCGATGGTAATCATGTCGAAGCGCTTAAGAAATGCGACGTCTTTTCAATGGCGATGAGGACATCTCAGACTCGCGAGCAAGGCTCGTCGCATTTTTGTGAATGATGAATCCAGAGCTGGCATCCGAGTGGCTGCCATCAAAGATGCTATCATCGCTCTCTGGAGAGCCCTTTACCGGACTGGACTCTGGGGCAGCGGCATTCGGAGACTGGACCGCCAAAGTAGGAAGAGCAAGAGCGATTGGATTATCCTGCTCCTCCTCAGCATCGCTCTCTTCGCCGGTGTAAGCCATCTGCTTGGACGGAAAGGCTGGAGCGCTGTACCATGGCAACTCCTCGTCTTTGAATTCGGTATGGGTCAGGTACGGGTAATCGCCGTTCCCATCGCTGATGATGGTACGGCTAACCATCAACTCGGCAACAACAGTCTTCATCTGATTCTTGACGTAGATAAGGCCCTCCTTGACGCGCTGCTTGCCCTTGGAAGTCATGTCAAACTTCAAGTGCCACTGATCCAAGTCAGCAGCACGGCAATAAGCACCATCGGCCGTACCAATCTTGCGATAGAAGGAGGCGCCGCCATCGGCAGCCTGGTAACCATGACCAGCCATGATCTCGCTGACAATGAATTGACGGACAAGAGTAAGTGCCTGCCACATGTAGAGATCGTTGGCGTAGACCGCACGGCCAGGCGTAACAGGACCCGCGGGGTTATTTGCTGGATGAAGCATGTTCGCTGGAAAGAAAGTGCGGAGATGCTCCTCGATCTCGATCTTGCGATAAGTCTGCTCACGGATCTTTTTCTCCACAATATCTATGATCGTAAGTCCGTGATCAAGCGAGGCAAGCAAAGGCTTGTTGATGGCTCCGTTGACGTTCCAGAGGCCCACGAGACGGATCATGGACTCGCGAAAGATGATGGGGGATTGAAGACGCATGGCAACATCGGCCCAACTCTCGACATCCATGAGGACGCGCTGCCAGAGATAGTTGCCGGTGCGCAAAAGGTGGGTCTCGATGTCGCGGCGGACAGACGAAACGGCTCCGAGGCCCTCAGCAGCATGGAGCAATCCGATAGCATCGTGGACCAGACGCTCGTTGCCAGGGTAGAAAATTGGGTCCATATTATACAAGCAACGGAAGAGATTGTCGTACATATGAAGATACTCCGTCGGCTTCTGGACTACATTTGAGGAAGGGAAATGGAAGGTTGCCGGCCTGTTGGTTGGTGGTGGCTGTTAAAGGTCAGTCAGAGGCCATATCACTTAGCAATTGGGATAACATACCACGAATTCAAAGGTCGCATATCTCGGGTCACTGGTGGGAGTCATATGGAAACGCCAGAGAATTGTCTTTCCGTCCTCCTTCTGCTTCTTGGTCAAGTGCCCAGCAGGATTTTGGCCAATGAGCTTGTCAAAGGCTGCAGAGTGACCACGGAGGACATATGCATGTAGGCGCCAAACATCTCCAGTTGGGGCCAAGATGTGGACATCGCCACCCTTGAAGTGGGGGTATTCGCAGAGATTTGCCATATTGATGTATTCTTTGTGAGGTTCTCAAATTGTACTGAGGTTGAGTTAGAGCCTGTGATAAAGATATGCAAGTGGAATGATTCAAGAATATCAAAGGATGAGGTGCTTCTGGTGGAAAGTAAGACTGACCTTGATTGCGGTATTGAAAGTAGAGGTTGGAAACGTCTAGAGACTGCACAGGAAGTTTGGACGTCTAAGAATAATCAGTTGGCTGTTGACGATCAGGCAGAGATATGTGACGTGTTGATAAGAATGGTGGTATGAAAGATGTGGAAGATTTGAGGAGGTTGGGGAGGCACAACAGTAGTCGATGTAAATAATTTCTTCAAAAGCAACTGCATGAAAGATGTATTCATTGTAGTTGAGAGTATTGTGGTGCAGGTCAGCTCTAAGATGTGTGACATTGTTGAAGATATTGGGGTCAAGGTCAGTTGCATCCAGATCAGTGAAAGTGATGTTGACATGTTGTGGACGGAGCAACCACAACTGATATATCCAGTCATCCATCCACCCATCAATGGACAATGACATCAGAATAATCTGAATATATGCACAGATTGGTCTAGGTCATGAAATAGATCATGACGCTGGACAGAGTCGCGTCAAATATCGCAGAATGAAATCTTGGACTTACCCAAGTAATAATCACCAGAATAGCAGAATCGAGCAGTAGAACTCAACGGAACCTATAATCGAATCAGCAATCCATAAAGATATCAGTCACATTCGGCATCACAAAGCATACCTTGTATCCTTGGCTCGGCTGAAGGTCAAAGAAGGAAGTTGGTGATCAAGGTCCAGGGATGTGGCCGAAGAAAATATAAGCAGAGTCGAGAGCATGTGGAGGCTTAAAAATGCCCGGCTGGCCACTAGCTCCAACTGATTATTCACTGCGGACGACGCCTGGTGTTTACAACTCGAGTTTGAGAAACGGAGCCTCGAGGGAATGCGAAGAGAGACTGAGGCAGAGTTTACTTGGAGAAGGGGAAATTCTGAGCAAGGAATTGTAGAAGTTCATTTGATGAACCTCTTGATGGGATGGCGATTGGAGCTTCATCCTCCTGGGCTTGAAGACTCAATGCTTCTTCTTATATTATAGAGCAAGGAGATAAAAAAAACGAGACTACGTTCCAGAACAGCGATTCGTGAGGCCACTGATATTTTTCATTGTGGATCTATATTGATGGAGACGAAATCTTCCATCTAAAGGAATTGGAGCACTTGAAGCATTCTTCTAAAAAAATACAACACAGAGCAAACGCTGCATCACACTCTATCTACTACTGATATAGATGTTGAACGCCAATCATTGCACAATGAAGTCTGATGACCTTGGGTTGAAAAATGGCTTCTGGCCTGGATGTACAAATATGAAACCATTTATTCCACACTTGCACCAACATGATTGTATCAATACTTAACTACAAAAATCCTCCAACGTCGTTTCTGTTTGAGGGAAGTTTCTGGCCAGGTTCCTCCCAGAACCTGTCCAACCTCTGACCAAATCCTTTTCGATAATGACCCAACCAAGGATCAAGATTCCGATATCTGCTGTCAACAAAATAACAAAAGGGGCATGGGAAGGAAGGTGCCCTCAGATTAGCTCTCAAGTTCTCACTGCCAACACTTGCTGACTGCTCTCGCCAAGCAAGAACAGCAAAGCAGGTTGGCCTGCAATTTTGGCTTTTTGGACACATTGGTCATCACCGGGCAAAGAAACGTGCTGCTCTTACCTAACCTCCTGCCAGAGCAGAGGACATGCTCAAAGAGTTGTGGACGAGAATGAAGAGATCTGCAGTCAATGTTAGCAATCAACCACCAAAATGGAGCTGGGATACTGGGACTATGAGGACATACCAGACTGCTCCGATTGAAAACTATATATAATGCCGTCATGAATCCAACCATCCGAGGCGAACGAATCCCGAGCTCTCGGCCTCCAACCCCCATTAGGAGCCATGAGCCCAGTCTCCATCCTGTACGGATGCCCAGACAATCCGGAAATGTGTTGGATGTCGTCCTTGCAACTCCTCTCTTTCCATTCTCTCCTACGCCTCCTCTCACACGTTCCCAGCCTGTGTGGTATGGCGGAACCAGCACGGCAATCCAGCTAAGATTTCTGTTCCAACTTGCGCATCCCCGGCCGCTGCTCACACAGTCAGCCAAGTAGCATTGAATGGTGTTTTAATCGTCACTGCCAGATCGCATGGTAAGTATGTTGAGGAGAGAAGAGGGAAGAGGGAAGTGAAGTTAAGCTCTGGGACGAAACGAGATAAACGCGTCGACCAACGCTAAGCCCGATTCGTAAAGTTCGAACTCAGCTTCGCGTCAAGCAAACGTCAGGCAAACATCGCTGAACATCGCAACGCATCGCCAACGCCGCGGCAACTTCTATAATCCCATTCATCGTGTCGGCTGAGGTCGCATATTTGTCGTCATGGTAAATCGCAAGCCCATCATCTACTATGCAAAACGAGGCGGTGACTAACTCAATCTGCAGGCGCGAAACTCAGAGAAGGCGCAATCGATGCTCTTCCGCTTCCGCGAATCCCAAGCCGCAGACCTAGGAATCCTCGATGCAGGTCGCACACGCCGTCCGAAAATGATTACCTCGGTGGACTCGATCCCGTCGTGCGAGAAATGGCGTGGGCAGGTGCTGAAGGAGATCTCGCGGAAGGTGTCCAAGATCCAGGACCCTTCACTGAGCGACTTCATGATCCGCGATCTGAACGACGAGATCAACAAGGCGATGCGAGAGAAGCATATGTGGGAGGTGCAGATACGGAATTTGGGCGGTCCGAATTATATGAGGGGTGGCAAGGTGTATGACGAGGAGGGCAAGGAGATTCCTGGTGCTGGGAAGGGATACAAGTATTTTGGCCGAGCGAAGGAATTGCCGGGAGTGAAGGAGTTATTTGAGGCGCAATCGAAGCCAAGAGAAGAGAAGCCGCTGGATACGCGCGCCGATTTGAGGAAGCAGGTTGATGCAGCATATTACGGGTACAATCTGGACGAAGAAGATGGCACATTGCTGGACTATGAGCTGTTCAAGGAGAAGGAGGCTTTTGATAACCTTCTGAAGCAGGGGGATGGAGAGGTTCCGGACGGGTGGGAGCCTTTACCGGGCGACAAAGGAGATGGGGAAGGTTGGAAGGTGCCAACGATGGAAGAGGTGCAAGAGGAGCTCGTCGAGAGGAGACGCAACAGGTTGTTGGACAAATTGGGATAACGGCCATGATATCAGAGTGGGTGGAGATGTAAGAATTTGCACTGTACGAAATGTGGTGGTATATGCTGCGCATTGGGGCGGATGCGGTCACGTTTCAAATCACGTGCACACCGATGTGCTGCAGTGCAGCTCCCACAGAGGTGTGACGGCTCTCTCTAGCCTATCTGAGTCGGGAGTGGGATACAATAAGCACTCTGAAATGGCGGTTTAGGAGAGCGATACTATTCCGGCTTCTGGGGTGCTGCCTTATGCACTGTGTGATCTTCCCTCCCATGATGCGCGAAGGATAGGGACTCGAGGCAGCGCTGGGGGTTGGCAAATGAAACTTCAATGCCATTTGCGCTGCTTTGTATTATCTTTATGACAATTTTGATTGTCAATTGGCTTCATAGCGTCATTGTCTACGTGACCGTGCCGTCCCTCCTGCTCCCCAGATATCAAGCCATTATCGCCCTGTCCGAAACTCAAATCTTCTTCATTCTTTCCTTCCTTCTCGAGGTTCCTCACTACAAACACAAGTTTGCGCCAATCTAAAAACCGCACAAGTGTTAGGATATTTCCACGCTGCGCAAGCATTTAGAAAATTGAAGTTGTTCCCCGCTCGTTTCACTCATTGGACCGCACGAGGCCTTGAAGTAGATTGGCCAACATATGGCGGTTAGCTGCCTAAATAGCCATCCCTCAGCAACCGATCAAGCTCCTCTTCATCAAGATAGTCTCTGTCAAAACTGTGTTAGGGTCCCTTGGAGATCGTTTAGATGGGCTTGCTGATGAGGACGAGCCGATCTCCACATCCGAATAATCCAAATGGTGTTTTCGACAGGAAGGCTGGGATCGCGTAGCACAAGGGTCGGTAGAGTATTGTGCGTGCGCGAAGAGCTTCCTTCGGCATCTTTCCGTTCAGCAAGTTGTGAATTGTTACTCCTTCTCGGATTCATAGGTGTCATAGGGTCAGGTTTCCCTTTTGTTTCTCCAGACTCAGTCTCTGTTGTTGTCAAATAACTCTCAGATTCGGGCGTGTGACGCCTGTTGGACCCAAATCCAACTATTCGTTGGCTAAAATCAGCTCTAGCATTTGTTGTCTTGGATGCACCTGGTGCCATCCCCCCAAAAGTCTCATGGACTTCAGCCGACGGGGGAAAACTGTTGGTTATAGACGTGATCCTACGAGCTTGCGATGCTGCAAAGTCCTGAAGGCCCACAGCATCTAGCTATGTTTGAGGTGTTTAGATATCATGTCCCAATTTGAATGCTGTTTGTTTGGCTCTTGTTTTCTCGCTGGACCTGGTCGCTCCACAGTCATGCCTTTTTATATCTTACTTCGAGAAACTCTCGAGCTTCTGAAGGTGATCGGTAAATATTTTGAGGTAGTCCAGGAAATTTGCATCGCCCATTTGTACGTCTCTTTTATTCCGCCCATTACCCCACCCAGGCTTCGTGTCAATTCTCCGTGCCTCCTTCCAGCGCTTTATTCGTCTTCGTCTTCTCCGAAGATCCTTTAGTAAAGACGCATGTGAAATAGATGCCAGCAGGTTGTCTTGAACGGACAGTGCCAAATAAATATGAAAAGCGTGGACGAATGCTCCTCTCTCCACATATGGAAGTCAGAGAGAGACCAGCGACGAATGTTCTGCAGATTCGGATGCCGAAAAGGCTCTTCTAAGGCACTTTCTGGAATAGTCAAATAGAAATGCCCCCTTGTTTGTTGCCAGTCTGGTGATATGTAAGCTGCCACAGTGGCTGTAATCAAAAATATCTTATTCGGACTGAATGGACTCGTGTCCTCCCTGTCCTTGCCACTCTACATAAGTTCGAATGCATCGAGAATTTCTCGAGGGATGCGCTAGGAGTCTTTTCGAGATCGCAAGGGTTTCTCTGCTGCCTTACGCGCTTGATCTGATGTTTTCCTCGACAGAATTAGAAGAGCTACATTGTTTTCGGTGAGGTAGAGAGCCATGAAGCGGGAGAGAACATATCTGTTAGAATAAAGGGTGGGTGCCACCGGGACCCTGAGAATCCTCCGTTTGGATTGTCCGTTTGGATTCAGAGATCCCGTGAGAAAATGGCTCACGGGAGGTAAATGGCTCAGATGCATGAGGGTTCTCAATTACCCCTCATGCAAACACTCTTTTACAACGCTCTATTTTAAATACAAATAGAGCTCCATAGGCTAGATAGTTCAAATTCAATTCAATCCCTATTATCATATTGCATTTATCTTTTCGACAATAGCGCGGGTCTCGAAGGACGCTGCAGGGAGAGTCAAAGGCTTGAAGAGTATCCCTTATCCCATCTTTAAGTAAATTGTCCGTTCCGGTCATTTGTATACGGAGAGTTAACCTGACGTAGCTGTCTAAAATAAAGATTGTAAACCACTTTTACATGGCTTACACAAGTACTTTCGACATTTAGATGGGTATGTATGTATGAAAGAAGTTAGGAAGTGCTAAAGATTTAGTTGAGTTTAATTAAAGTTAAGCCAGTTGGAAAATGTATGAGTTCAAGAATCAAGCTGCGGCCCGCCCCGATTAGATTCACACGACTCCAAGTGCAAATAACCTACAGGCTCCGACCACTCAACCTCCCTTAACTGGAACACCTGCGGAAACAGGATAACAATCATCATCTTCTATTGTACATACAATCCGTGAGTGTCCGCAAGAATTATCTTGGATCTTTCGCCTTCGCATCGCATCTGGCAGACGTTACAGACCCCACAACTTGCAGGAAATCCTTGGACCTTTGTTTCAACCTCAACAGATAGATATGGCGCGTCTGAAAAGGCCACGGCAAGCTGCCACCATATCTACTCCTCCCACTCCATCCGGAGACTGACAAGCCAGAATTCCTCATACGCCTATGAGAATATCTTCTGATTATGGCACAGTATCACCGGTAAGTCACAAATGTACCTCATCTGAACATCCCGATCATGCGAGAGAAGACCGCTGCAGATGCAGGCTCAAGGACGAATCTAGGGATTGCACATCACGAACACAATACTAGCCCCTCCTTCAGTCTATCGCCTAAAACACGGTTTTACTAACAATAATCACAAGCGAATATGTCAAGGCGCATAACATACCATCGCGAGCACATTTGAATATTTCAACCAGGGCAAATGCCACCCACTACCCTGTTTTGCCCATCAATTTCGATAGCTCCGCCCTAGCCTTACCTATGTCTAGTAAAGGTGCCTTGCTACTCTTTCCATACTGACACTTCCCTTCTTCGTGAGACCAGCCAAACTTCCGTTTCCGACTTGGAGATAGCGTTCCGAGTGCCACTCGTGGACGTAGGAACGCGGCTCGTTCAAAGTCAATCCAGGTCATTCCTGGTCGATCCGGGTGGATGAGAATGTTCCGGCTGCCGGGTCCCCCTGCAATACTCGCAGCTGATATAAGGCGCACAAACCACGGATGGCCTCGTCGGCGAGTGTCGGTAGGATTGGCGATTGTAATGGGAATCCTCCAAAGCTCAGAAACATCTGTCACGGAGGAGTCAAAACAGGAGGCGCAACGTTGTGATCGGAAAACATTAATGTAGTATACAGTGATATTGGAGTCCCATGGCATCATTTCATCGAATAATTTTCCCAACCTCAAAAAAGCACCAACGCGCCTCGACTATGCATTTGCCTGCAACTCCCGTCCCAAACGGCTGATCGCCTCGTTGAATGCATTGATCATCCCTGCGTAATCGTTGGTTTTCCACAAACTGTACTCGGGTACAGTTGGTCCCACCGAGCTGAACGACGTAACCGAGTTTGAACCATCCCAGAAGATAGCATTTGTACTGTGAAATATATGGTGTCGCAA